>ERZ651776.18-NODE-18-length-212888-cov-7.718732_pt1 | contig 212888 bp, 139 predicted proteins | sample MGYA00514761_ERZ651776 | MGnify/ENA metagenome assembly ERZ651776
CGTCACGAAACATATATTGCATATTAGTCACTTTTTCTGTGTTCCAATTCCCAATGTCCTGGTTGAACGCAGAAGCGGAGTAAAACATATATCCCATATGAGTCACTTTTTCTGTGTTCCAACTCCCAATGTCCTGGTTGAACGCAGAAGCGTAAAAAAACATATATCTCATATCAGTCACTTGCGCTGTGTTCCAGCTCCCAATGTCTTGGTTGAAAGCGGAGTAAAACATAGATTGCATAGTCGTCACTTTTCCTGTATTCCAACCCCCAATGTCTTGGTTGAACGCAGAAGCGTAATAAAACATAGAATGCATAGTCGTCACTTGCGCTGTGTTCCAATTCCCAATGTCCTGGTTGAACGCAGAAGCGGAGTAAAGCATATATTCCATATTAGTCACTTTTTCTGTGTTCCAACTCCCAATGTCCTGGTTGAACGCGTAAGCGTAAAAAAACATATATCTCATAGAAGTCACTTTTTCCGTGTTCCAACTCCCAATGTCGTGGCTGAACGCAGAAGCGGATTGAAACATACCATACATATCAGTCACTTTTTCTGTGTTCCAACTCCCAATGTCTTGGTTGAACGCAGAAGCGTCACGAAACATATATTGCATATTAGTCACTTTTTCTGTGTTCCAACTCCCAATGTCTTGGTTGAACACAGAAGCACGAAAAAACATATATCCCATGTCAGTCACTTGCGCTGTGTTCCACCCCCCAATGTCTTGGTTGAACGCAGAAGCGGAAAGAAACATACCTTCCATATCAGTCACTTTTTCTGTATTCCAATTCCCAATGTCCTGGTTGAACGCAGAAGCGGAACGAAACATATATCGCATAGTAGTCACTTGCGCTGTGTTCCAATTCGAAATATCGCCGTCGAATGTACTTTTACCACCAAAGCCTTGATAACCTGGGTATACATATCCACTCATATCTTCCACCAAACTCGTATCCCAATTCGGCATTGTCCCGTAGTCATTACCAGACGCCCACGTCGTGCACTCGCCGGTAACGTCTGCGTCTGATTCAGATAAACATTCTGCGACGAAAGTATGCCAACTTGCGTCCGGGATTGAAATATGAGAAGAGTAAGTCCACCCAAAAGTATTGGATTCAACATTACTGTTACCAGCAGGATCCGAGTACGCATTCGCAGCTACTTTAATCGATTGAAGCCCTTCGATGGAAGGCGTAAGAGTCGCGGTATACGTCGTTCCAGAGCCTGTAAAACTCGTAAGCTTCCCGCCGCCAGTCACAGTCACATCCGCATCAGTGAAATCACTCGTAGACTCGCTCAATGTAAACGTCAAACTTAGACTCGCATCATTCGAAATAAAACCACTGCTCCCCTCAGCAGCCGTGATCATCATCGTCAGTAGTGGAGGAGGCGACGGAGAAGGAGGAGGAGGCGACGGAGGAGGTGAAGGCCAAATATAGTTGGAGACAGAAACTTCTGTTATCGCCCCAGACGAAATGCCTAAAATCGAAGACAACCCATCCCTAAATGCTTCCTCTTGTGTGGACGTCCAATCTGACACCGAATATCCAATTAAATACATAATACCTTGTAGCGAGGCACTGGCTGGAGGTGGAGTCGGCGATGGAGGGGGTGGACTCGGTGGAGGAGGAGGTGCAAGCGCATCACAGTATTCCCAGCGGAGCGACAAATCTGTGGTATAACACCAAATCCCTCCTGCTTCTCCGTCTGGGTTACGACAATAATTGTGATCTCCAAGACCTTTACTTGGATAGTTTGTTGCCGTTCTAGTATGACTATGAGGCGACTGCACACTCCACTTTTGACAAGTTCTTCCCGAAATTGTGATCGAACTACACCCTCGATACCCGTCTTCTAAGTCTCCGTAAAGTTTTTCGTCCGAGCAATCGTATGTTGGCGAAGACGACGACGACGACGAAAACGAATACATCCTTCTTGGAACTAAATTATGATTATACGCATTCAACGTCTCTTGAACTTGCGTCAAATTTTGCATATTCGAAGATCGAGTTGATACTCGAGCTTTTACATTTGTGAAAAGAGAAACTTTCGTACACGTCAGCCATAAAGGAACTGATGGCGACAAAACTAAATCACCATTTTCCTCGAGCCTGTAAATCTTCCCAGCAACTAAACCTAGGTGATCGCCCTTTATGTGAATGTACCAATTCCCACTTATGATGTCAAGCCGAATAAGTTCATTTGAATTCACTTCGGAAATTTTTTTATCTTTTTCATACCAGCATAAATCAGGTAAATCGTTCGCGTACCGCCCAGGATCTTGCAAACATAAATTCCAACTGGCTTGAGACATGAGCTCCAGCGCACTAACAGCTATAGAATTTCCAAACCTGGTTTGGATGTGGATCACAAAGGAGATGATATTTGTTGCTGAACCGCAATCAGCTTTGCAGCCAAATCTTCCAAAAGCTGGAAATTCGTATGGTGCCGAGCAGACCCCATCACCGCACGGTGCCTCTGTCCAGATTGGTTCGACCACACTCTCACTCAGCCACTCGTAGAGATAATTTAAATCCTGGGTAGATCGAATTCTTGGTTTTAATAGACCCTTTACAGTTGATGTTACTTCAAAACTTAATATCGGATCTGTCTGCAAGTATAACATAGTACAATATAAAACACAAAATGTTATAAACTTCAAAATCTTCAGGAAATGTCCCATATGACGAATTCGCATTCTCGCATACGCCTTCAATTTATGTAGAATGTCCACATAAATTTTATCATCTTCGAATTTGTTTGATCTTTCCGTCGATTTTGTTATTGTTTTCGTTTTTGTTGTTTCATATTCTTCCTTCTCGACGAAAAGTAAATAGTCAATCATTGACTCATCCTTGTTGTCTTCGTCGTCGGCATATCTACCCGAACTGCCGTATTTATGCTTAGAAAGCCCTGCGTCCATAAGCAATTTTTCCTCACGCACTCTCTTTGACGAAATAGCACCGTTCTCTGCTTTTGTATATCGCTCGGCGCCGATTATGGTAGAGTCGTCATCAATTTGTCCCCGCTCTTCTTTGAACACCAACTTTCCGGCGTTCATTTTTTCGTCGTTGATACCACTCATCGCGCTCGCTTCAAAAGTATTGGGAGACGCACCCACCTTCAAAGACGAGAAGAAAGACTTTCCTATGGAATGAGGATGGCTATGGGGCGTTTCTACCACCGCCACCGTCGTCGAAGAAGTCTTTGATTTTTGTTGCAGCCTCCAATTCTTGCCGATCTTCCTCCCCTCCCCAGGAGTATCGTCGGCGTAACAGTCTTCATCAACATGGTCGCTCTCCATGTAAACAATATCCGACATTTCACTCTTAAACGTCGCCAAAATTTTACTCTTCTTCTTCTCTTTCTCATCCCCATGGACAAAATCATTACTACTAATATTGCTTCGCACAATCACCAGCGCACCGATGCGACACCCGATGTCAACTTTTCTCACCAAATAGATAGGTGCAGTTGCACCATGAATCTTGAATTCGTCCTTGTGCAATTCCTCTCGACGTTCTGAATACTTGTGTTGTTTCTGGTGATGTTCTTTTTGTTCCTGGTTGCTTTCCTTTTTATACCAGTGGAATTCAATGGTCGCGTTTATGTTCGAGTCGAGGCAAGAACGCCCGAGAAGTACGGCTCGAATGGCTTCGCCTGGTTTCGGTGAACCGGAAAGCTTTAACACAGTGTCGGTGCTTTTTACGAGCATGACACTCACTAATCGATACTTTCTTTTCCTGTCGTTACTACCGCGCGAATACTCGCAGATAATAGCGCGGTGCAATAAAAGCAGCAAATAGAGATATCATATCCCCCACCCACCCCAAACTATAGTAACGTCCGTAACTTCGGGAACTTTTCGCGACTTCGGGAAAAACGACGACGAAAAAATCGGTTTCTATTTCTTTACCTTTGGGTTATATTGACGTTGATGTCGATGATCGGGGGACGTAACAAGGTTCAACAAGTGTCAAAGCTTCTTTTGTGTGCGTTTGATCACGAATACTTGTTGTTAATGTACCCGTGTTGCGCGTTATAAAAGTTAGGTAAAAGAGTCGTTTCACAAAATCGTATCCCGAAAAAGGAGTGTCGACCGAAATGCTCGAGTTTGTCTAGGGTTTCATGGGATCAACTTGTGTCGAGAGTTCTTGTGAGTGGCTATGACCGAAAGATTTCAACAGCTTAAAAACGAGGGACATTCGTCAAAACCAAGTCCTAATCTTTCCCTTACCAGTCTTACCAGTTCGACCAGTCCAAATCCGCACCGATTCAACGTTCAAAAAACGTTTTTGAGTTCACGGGATTTTCACAAGAAAAACAATATATATGGCACAGACAAGTTAAAGACAACGTTAAGACAAAACGGACTATACAGACAACTTTAAGACAACTTTAAGACAATTTGAAAGACATATATATAAGTAGAGTACACATAAAATGAGCTTTGAAAACAACAACGGAAAAGAAGAAGAAGAGATTTTAAAAGCGACTTTAAAGCTCTCGTTCGCGGCGCAATGTCAACACGCTCACTGGAAAGTCCGATCGAGAGCGTACGAATCAATGGTGTCGTCGTCGTCTTTCGATGATGATTTTGCCAAAGACGAGAAGAAGGAAACGAATACCAACGACTACGAGAAGAATTTCGAAATCATCGACTATTTTAAAGAAGCGATGCATAAAATCGTCTCCGAGACGAACGCGAACGCCTTAGACGTGGCTTTAGAGAGAACGAATCAAAGGTTGAGGAAGATGATCGATCGCGAGTTAGTCTCGTTTTTTAATACGTCGTCGTCGTCATCGAAAAGCGAGGGTGGTGTGAAAGAATTCGCGGAAGACGTTGGGGCGAAAGTGTTGCCAGCGCTGGTCTCGAAAGCGTTCTTCGGGAGACCGAAAGCGGTGAGTTTTGCCACGGAAACGTTTTGCTTGTTCGTGGAGATGGAACAATCGGAGTTAGCGATCGAGGTGTTATCGAAAGCGAGCGGGCATAAGGTACCGAAAGTCGCGTTGGCGGCGAGTAAGTGTTTAGCGCTCGCGTGCGAACAGTTCGGGTGCGGGAAGAGAGGCGCGTTGAACTGGATGAAGTGTTTAGACGGAGCCAAAGAAGCCATCGGGCATCGAGACGAAAAGGTGAGAAATGAAGGGAAGAGAGTTATCGTGGAGTGCGCGAAATGGGTCGGAGATCAAATCGTGATGGAGAAGATGAAAGACAAGTTGTCGAAAACGATGAAAGGCGAGGTGGAGGCGTCGTTGGCGAAGGAGACGGCGGACGGGAAAGAAAGAGGTTCGATGAAAGCGACGAGGTTTTTGATTTCGTTGCAAAAAGAGATGAGAACGAAAAAGACGACAACGTCTACGTCTGAATGTAGTACAGAAGATAGTGTTACCGAAAAGGTAGAAGCGGTGGCAGGTGCAGACGACTTGAACGAAGATCCGTACGATTCCGCGGAGCCGTTCTCGGTGCTCAAAGCATTGGACAAACCATCCACGGACGAAGATATTCCAAAATTTTGGGAAGCCGTGGTATCTTCGAATTGGCGACACCGCTTACACGCGCTGAAGCAACTCACCGACGCGTGCTCTTCGTCCGCGCGTTTACAAAAAGAAGAGTTCATGGAGCTTCAAAAAGTGCTCAAGAAAGTCATCTCGAAAGACGCCAACGCGAATTGCGTCGCGGAGGCGTCGAAATCGATCGAAAAGTTATGTTTGAACGCGAGAGCGGATTTTAGTAAAGACGCAAAAATGCTGCTCAGTGCTTTACTGGATAAATTAAAAGATAAGAACGCATTCGTGACGAGTGCGATTGCGAACACGTTGGATGCCATTTCATTGCGATGTTTCGCATTTTGCGACTCGCCAGAAGACGTGGTAAAATACGGATTGCAACACAAAGTCGGCAAAGCGAAATTGGAAACTTTGAAATGGTTGACGCGATCGAGCGCGTCGTTTTCATTGCAGGAGGCGAAGAAGACGATTAGTGCGAGCGAATTAGTTGCGACAGTGGTTAAACTTTTAGAGGATAAAGATCCGGAAACGAGGAAGGCTTCGCAGGAGTTTCTCGGCACGCTCGCGGGGAGAGCCGGCGGGATGAAAACACTTTCCTCGCAACATCTCGCCGGAGTGGACGATAGTAAAATGAAAAAAATGAACGAGATATGCGCAAAGATTACGCCAGCGCTGCCATCTGCGAATTCGACGGCGCCAAAGAAAGCTGGTGCTGGAGAGAATGTCGCAGCGGCTCCAAAGAGAAAACAAGAGCGAAGCGATAGAAAAAACGCAAGCACGAGCAGTAGCAGCGGCAACAACATCAACAAGAAAAATAACAATAACAACACTGGCTGCTGCGCCGCCGATTTGAGTTTGAAAATTACGGACGCCTTACTCCGCGATACCGCGGATGGTAACTGGAAGCGTCGATCCGCCGCGCTCGACAAGTTGAAATCTATTCTCGACTCAGCGCCGAGTAACATCGAAGTCTTTGGACTCGACGCGCTTTTTTCAGCTTTGCGAGCGAGATTTACGGACTCTAACGCCAACTTAGCATCTCAAGCGTTACAGCTTGCCGGACAATTCGCGTTGAAGTGTGGGGAAAACGTCGAGAAAGTTGGACGATTGGTGTTGAGCGATTGCGCGAAACACGTCGGCGACTCCAAGAGATTTGTCAGAGAAGCTGCGTTTTCTTTGATCTCCGATTGGGGCGTCGCCGTTGGTGAAGCTGTAGTTTTAGAACAGTTTGCAAATAAATTCGTCGAGCTCGCGACTTCCTCGTCGAATTCTTCTTCCGTTGGCACTTTGTGTGCGGATGGTAAACGCGAGGCTATGGACTTTTGCCGCGAAACGATAGAGGCTATTGAAAAGAACGCCGCCACGGCCAAAGCGGCGGACGATATCGCGCTTCTCTTACAACCTGCCATGGCGTTTGCCGCGGTTGGCTTTAAGGACAAATCGAGCGACGTTCGCGTAGCAGCTTCGAATCTCTTTGAAACTGCCATGAAAATGGAACGCACGATAGATGCGGCGAGTAGTTCTAGTAATAGCACGACCAGCAGTAGTATAAAGAAGAAGCGCACGGTGACTCGCGAAGACGCGCTGAAAGCCATTGAGAAATTACCGCACGGTTTGTGTTCGGCTATTGACGCGAGAATTAACAAGGAATTTCCCATTGATTTTACCAGCAATGGTGCTATTACTACATCGAGCGCGATGAAGAAACCGGCAGCGCTCAATATCCCGGAAAATTATAAAAATCTGGGCACCGTCGAGAAAGTATTCGTGCCTCCGTCCGCCCAGAAGCCGACGGAAAAGTTCGCCGAAAGAAAAAGTATTTTGGACGACGACAACATGGACGTGGACAATCTCGAGGTTATGTTTGATAATGCGGTCAAAGAAAACGTCTCTCGAAGTTCCAGTGGAGACTTTTTTCAAATGTGTGACTTGAAACAACTCAACGTTGACGGCGGGAAGGACCTCGAACCGCCAGTCACGCCACCGGCGAGACCTTCTATTTGGGACCAAGCGCTCGCGAGAGCCACGGCAGACGAAGACGACGAGTGTGTGGAAGGTTTGAAAGCGTTGTGTCACGAAATGAACGCGCACGCCATGTCGGACGCGTTTAAACACGAGATTTCTGGAACTATCGGACCTTTACTCATGTTTTTATCTGACGAGCTGCCGATTTTCTTTGAAAACGCGGTGAAAGCGAAGAAAAAATGCGAGAAGCACAAAAAGAGTAAAACGAACAAGAAGATCGAGGAAGAGCGAGAGGAGTACGAAACGTTACTGCGTGGCTGTAAGTACGCGTTGATGACTATGCACGCGGTCTTGAAAGAGTCCATCTTAGCGAACGGCGCTTCGGAAGCAACGACCAGAAACGTCCTCGCCTCTGTGCTCTCGCAGTTGGTTTTGGCCATGGATAATAGTTCAAGCATATCTTCTTTTGAATCAACTACAACTGTTTTGGAATCTTCGGATTATTTGAATGCGCTCAACGCGCTCGCAGAGAAAGCCATGGAAAACTTTTCCAAGACGAATTCTATGGTCAGTTTGATCAAGTTGTTATCCGGGGAAGGCGTCCCGGATTTCTCTTCGTTGGGCGACGCTAACGCGGCGACAACGACTACAACTGCGCATCATCTGAGCAAGAAGAACGCTAATGCCGAAAATACCGAAGCAAAAGTAGCTTTGTTTGAAACTTTAGTCGCGAAATGTCTCGTCAAACTCGCGTTTCAGCTCGAAGAGCTCGTGGAATCCGGCATCAACGTCGCCTCAATTTTCTCCGCGGTGCACGAATTTTACTCCTTCAAAGGCGAAGAGTTCATTCTCGAGGGTGAACGCGACGACGAGTACGGGAACAAGAACATTCGAATCGTTCGCGCGGTGGTTCACGAGGTATGCAAACTCATCGGTCCGTCCGCGGAAAAGTACGCCAAGTTAGCTTTGACTGGTATGAACGTAAAAATACCAGAGTTGGAGAGCGAGTCGGATCAACTTCCTTCGTTGTTGCGACAGGTTCGCGCGAGTTTGAAAATCCTTTCCGGAGAGGATGAAATCGAATCGAAAGTTCGAGAGGAACTGTCGGGCATTTTCGCAAAAATCGGCGACAAGGACACGACCGTCCAAGGTCTCGAACAACTGTACAATTTCACCAAGTGCGAGGAGAAAATTTCTCGAGTCGACGTGAACGAACACTTGCGACAGACGAGTTCGGCGTTCCAAGCGTACGTGAACAGAGGTTTGGCGAAAGTTGAGAACAGTCGAAAGAAGAAGCTGTTGTCTGTTTCGTCTTCTACTCCTTCCGCCGCTATCTCTGAAAAGGAAAACGGTGGAAGCTCTTTTGCTTTTCGCGCGACGCCGAGGAACTTTGGGAGCAGTTTCGCTTCACAAGGTAAAAGTACCGGCGGTTCCGCTTCGAAAGGATTCAAGCTTTCCCCGAGAGACGTGAACATCGCAGCAACAACAACAACAACAGCTCCTGCTGCTGAGAAATCACCGGTTGCGAAAGCGAAATCTGCGGCGGAAGAGTTTCGGGAGCGCATGAATGCGTTGACGAAGCGTAAAGCAACGAACTAAATAAACGTCGCTCCCCGCTCGAACCTCTTTCTTCGCGCCCGTCTCGTATGTATGTACACCATGTTCGCAAAATGTTTCAGTAAGAAGTTTAATTATTATTACAATACGCAAAAAAAGAATCTTCCGAGAATAAGCGCGCTTATATATCGGTCCTCCTCGTTTCTCTCTCTCTCTCTCTTAATTCTTTCTGTTTTTAATGTAATCGGCTAAGCCAATGAGCGGCGCGGCTTTCTTTTGATCGTACACCGATAACTGTTCCTTCGCGCTCTTAATTAACTCATCTGCTATCCTCTGCGACTCCTCCAATCCTAATAAACTCGGGTACGTCGCCTTACCAACCGCGACGTCTTTACCAGCCGTTTTGCCTAACTCCTCGCTCGTCGCCGTGCAATCCAAAATATCATCCACAACTTGAAACGCCAATCCAATATCGTACGCGTACTTCCCCAATCGCTCGATATCCTCTTCGGTTCCGCCACCCAAAATCGCTCCGGAAACCACCGCCGTCTCCAACAACGCCCCAGTCTTGTGCGCGTGAATATACTTCAGCGTTTCCAAACTGACCGGTTTCCCTTCCATCGCCAAACCTTCGCTTTCGATGTCCACAACTTGGCCACCAACGAGTCCTTCCGACCCGACGCACTTCCCAACATCCGCTATCACGCGTAAAATCTTCTCCGCCGGAACCCCTTTTGTCTCTCTCGCGATGTACTCGAACGCGTGCGACAACAACGCGTCGCCGGCTAAAATAGCCATCTCTTCCCCGTACACTTTATGATTCGTCGGCACGCCTCTTCGAAAATCGTCGTTATCCATCATCGGTAAATCGTCGTGGATCAAACTCATCGTGTGGATCATCTCCAGCGCGCACGCCGTTGGCATGACCACTTCTTGTGCGCCTCCAACCATCTCGCACGCCGCGATTGCTAAACACGGACGAATTCTTTTCCCACCGGCGAGTAAAGAATATCTCATGGATTCGTGCAAACGTTCTGGATAAATGGTTGGGACGGAATCGGACAACGCTTGCTCGATCGCCGCGTTCTTTTCTTTCACGTACTTGGCGAAATCAATCTCCGCGTTCGTGTCCGCGACGGCCATCGCCTCGATTCGAAACGTTCTTTTTTCCCTTCGCTTTCCCGTGGCTCTCGAGGAGGAGGAGGAGGAGGAGGAAGAAAACCCAACGAGCGACGACGAGACGTTTCTTTTCGAGGAAGAGGAGGCAGAGGAAGAGGACATCGAAATTCGCGAAGAAAAGGAACTAAAAAACGTCATCGACGACGTCGACGCGACCGTGAAAACGCTCATTTTACGCGCGCACGTGTCAAAGTTTAACTAAAACCACTCGATTTTGTATTTGCGAAATCGAGAATCTCGACTTCTTCTTCTTCGCGCGTCGTGCCTTTGTCGTCTGTTGTGCGCGTTTGGATGAAATGATTTCTTTTCTTGTTGGTGTTGTTTGGATAAAAAAAAAAGAATTTTCGGAAAAAGAAGAGATCTTTTCTTGATGTAAACCCTAGACCCTAAATTCAAAATGTGTCTCTCATTTTTGAAAAGGTGTTGTTCTTTTACACACACGAAAACACCTCTCTGTTCTAACACGAACGATCCTCGCGGGAAACAGACGACGATGACGACGACGACGTCGATGATGATGACGACGAGTAATACTACTACCACGATGGGGCGAACGACTTTGAGAGGAACAACAAAGAAGGTTTTTCCTTCTTCTTTTTCGAGAACGAAGAAGAACTCCTCCTCTGTATCCTCGGGGAAGATGATGATGATGATGATGTTTGTTACATCAACGAGAAGAAGCGGAAGAAGACGAGGAGGAAGCGCGTCGTCGTCTTCCTCTTCTTCCGCGATTGTCTTCTCAGCTGTGGCACCGGCGTCTTCGTCGAAAAAAAAGAAGAAAAACGTTCTGGTCATCGGCTCCGGTGGTCGCGAGCACGCGTTAATCTATCGTTTGCTCCAGTCTGAAACGTGCGAGAAAGTGTTCGCGTTACCGGGGAACGCCGGTATCGCGACGGAGCCGACCGTGACATCCATCGCGGACGTTTCTGAATCGAATCACGCGGATGTGGTGAAATTTTGCAAATCGAACGCTATCGATTTAGTCGTCGTTGGGCCGGAAGCGCCGCTGGTGGACGGGTTAGCGGACAGTTTGAGAGCGGAAAATATCAACGTGTTTGGACCGTCGAAGAAAGCGGCGCAGTTGGAAGGGTCCAAGGAGTTCATGAAGAACTTGTGTAGGAAGTATAACATTCCGACAGCCACGTACGAGGTTTTTAGCGACGCGGAAAAGGCGAAGGAGTACGTGAGAACGGTGACGGGAGCGCCGATTGTGATTAAAACGTCTGGTTTGGCTGCCGGGAAAGGCGTGATTATGGCTGAAACCGTCGAGGAGGCGGAAAAAGCCATCGACGAGCTGATGTTGAATAAACAGTTTGGCGATGCCGGCGATACGATCGTAATCGAGGAGACTTTGTTTGGCGAGGAGGCGTCGTTTTTTGCCGTCGTCGGGGGCGACGTTGCGGTTCCGTTAGCGTCGGCGCAAGACCACAAAAGAGTTGGCGACGGCGATACCGGATTGAACACCGGTGGTATGGGCGCGTATTCGCCAGCTCCAGTGGTCACGAAAGAGATTGAAGAGGACGTGATGAAGAATATCATCGAGCCAACGGTGAGAGGAATGCGTGAAGAAGGGTGCGAGTATAATGGCGTCATCTTTGCCGGGTTGATGATTGACGAGAAAACGAAAAAAGTAAAACTGTTGGAACACAACGTGCGCTTTGGCGATCCCGAGTGCCAAACGTTAATGGCGAGAATGGAAAGCGATTTGTGCCAGCTTTTATACGCCGCAGCGACGAATAATATCACCGACGACGACGTGAAGAGCGTGAAATGGAGCAAAGAACCAGCTGTTAATGTTGTTTTAGCGGCGAAAGGGTACCCGGGAAGTTACTCGAAAGGCGACGAGATTAAAAATTTACAAGGCGCGGAAGAATCGACGGCAAAAACGAAAATCTTTCACGCCGGAACGGCGAGTGGAGAGAATGGGGAGATATTAGCGAACGGTGGTCGAGTTTTGGGGATAACTGCGATGGGTACGTCCGTGAAAGAGGCGACGAAGAACGCGTACGTGGCCATCGATAAAATCGATTGGCCGAACGGTTTCTGTCGAAGCGACATCGCCTATCGAGCAATCGAAAGAGAAGAAGGACGAGGCAAGTGATCATTAGAATAAGAATAATATACGTACTTAATTTATATTTATTTATAACTCTCGGGACGGTCCACGTTTACAACTCTTCGTGCGCCTCTTCGAACTCCTTGGCTTTCTTCTTCGCTTCCCTCTCCGCAGCTTTTTCTTCCTTGGACTTAATTTTCGGCAAATCAAACGGAAGTTTTGCGTTCGCTTGAATAAATCTCGTGAAGCCGCCAACCGTTCTCTTCTCCTCTTCGTCCCATGGAACTCTTACACCTTTCTCCCCGGCGGGAAAGAAATAAATCGCCGGGAAACCTTTCGCATCCTTTACTAAAGGATGCTCGTTCGCGGTACCGTCCATATCGCAAATTTTCACCGTCGGCACGTCTTTGAACCTCTTGGCGAGTTTCTTGATTGTCGGCGCGAGTTCTTTGCAGTGCCCGCACCACGGCGCGTACACTTCGAGAAAGACATCCGTTTCGCTGTCGTTGACCATTTCATCAAAGTTTTCGCCGACAACTTTGTACAACGGACCGTAGTTTTCCTCCGGAATAGGTTCGGACTTTAAGTGTTCCTGCAACAAACCCGCTTCGAAAGCTTTGATGAACTGTTGCATGATTGGTTTCGTAATCGTCGGCGCGTTTTCGAGCTTATACTTCTTTTGGCCTTCTTCGATGCGTGGTTTCTCCTTCTCGTCCTTATTCACCGGTTCGGGTTCGGTTGGTTGCGAAAAGATGACCGCTTGCGGTTGGAACTCGTCCTCGCCGACGACCACGTCAAAGTATTCCAAAACACCCTCGGCATCGCTACCTTTAATGTCCACGGTGACGAACAAAATCTTGCCGCTCTTGTTGTCTTCCTTGGAAACTTCCTCGAGGAGGGCGTGGAGTTCTTTCGCAGTTTCCTCGTTCTCGCCGTCGTGAAAGACCAAAACTTGCGCAGTCACGCCAGATTCAAAGACTTTGTTGATGTATTCTTGCTCGAATGGAATGACCCATGGAAGTTGCGCGACGGCGGCAAACTTGGTGATCTCTTTCGCCTCCCATTTGCCGTCGTACTCGGCGAAAGATTTCTCGCCTTTTTCGTTTTCAAACATCAAAACCATCGCCGGGTTGGACGGTCTTTTGAAATTGGTCAGGCCCAATTTGGCAACGTTCGCGCGATTATCTGTGTGCGCTACGTCGAGGCCGTTGAGATCGATATCTTTCGCCATGGCGTAAAAGTCCGCGAAGGCTGGGGAAGAGCCCAATTCGTCGAAAACCGCGATCAAAGTCGCTCGCTTTTCTTCATCTTCGTCTTCATCCTCGTCTTCTTCTTCGCCTTCATCGCCGTCTTCTTTCGCCTCTTTCACTTTCTTCGGCGCCTCTTCGCCGGTGAACACTTTCATCGTCGTCAAATCAACGCTCGGTTCGCCCATTTGACGCTCGACGTAATTCGCGATGGCGTATTGGTCTCTTCCGGATTGGTAATCCTTCTTCAACTCGCCTTTCTCGAACCACTTCATGGTTGGAAACCCTTCCACGCCCAATTCTTTCGCTAGCGCTTCTTCCAAGGTCGCGTCAACTTTGAACAACTTCACGTTCTTACCTTCCAACTTTTCGCTCTCTTTCACAGCTCTCGCGGCGTATTCGTAATGCGGCTCCAACTTTTTACAGTGTCCACACCACGGCGCGTAAAACTCTACTAAAGCTCCGTCCAAGTCTTTCAAAATGGATGTGAAATTCTCCTTCCCTAACGGTTCGACTTCGTACGGACCTTCCGGCATTTCCAACTCTTCCTCTTCTCCTTGGCCGCCGTAGTCGCCGTAGTCGCCGCCGCCGTAGTCGCCCATGCCGCCCATGCCGCCCATGCCGCCCATGCCGCCGTAATCGCCGTAGTCTGGACCGTAATCTGGAACGTCGTCGTACGGTTCCGCTGGCCTTAAACCATCGTCATCGTATTCTTGCGCCTGTGTTATGTCATCAAAGTAGAGAAACAAACATTTTGGTGGTTAGTATTTTTCGCACCCCGCGAAAAGAGAGTTTCGATGAAGTGGTTGGTGTTCTTCCCAACATCATCGAGAAGAACCCATTTTTTCCTCCAATCCTCCGTTTTCGTCGAAAAGAAGAAACAGAAGAAGAACTTTCGAGAGAAACACCCTTCAAACCGAGATCGACCCCGACAGACAGACAGAACGCGACGTAAACGACGACGCGCCGGAAGGGGAGCGGAGTTTTGGAGACCGCGACGATGAGAAAAAAAAAACAAACAAAGCCGCCAAAACGCGACGATGATGATGATTTTGAGAAAAATGATCGAGAAAAAAAACAACACACAAAAACGCTCGTTGGCGTGGTATACCTGGACGACAAAAACAGTTAAAGTCCCAAACAAAAAGCTCGCGACGAAGAGGAAGAGAAGAGTCAAAGTCGTTCTCCTCGAAATCGTCGTCATTTTCGTCGTCGTCATTCTTTTTTTTTTGTGTGCGTTTGTGATGATGTGATGAGTACCTCGTGATGATGTGTTTTTTAATTTTCTTTTGATGAGAAAAAAAAGGCCGAAAATTCTTCGGTCAATCGCTCAAAAATTTTCGTTCGAAAAAACCGTTGGAAAGCACCAACAAAAATTTTTACGTACGGGAAAGAATAACATCACACATAACGAGATGATGATGTTCTCTTCTTCTTCTTCTTCTTCTTCTCCGAGGAGAGTACTTTTGTTGCGGCCTTCTTGTCGCGGTGGTGGTGAGAAGACGAGGAACGAGAACAGTCCTTTTCGAGGAGGAGGAAAAGGAGGAAAAGGAGCGCGACGAACACCAACAACGACAACGAGGACGAGGAGGTTGTTAACTTCTGCTGCTGCGTCATCGAAGGAATCATCGTCCTCTCCGTCGGAAAAGAAGACGAAGACGAGTAAAAGCAGCAGCGATACCATCACCAATATTAATACCACCACGAACACAAAGAAAAAGAAAGGAGAGAAAGAGCGTCAGCAGAAGATAAAGGAGTACTGGAAAGACCGACGGAAAGTGGCGTGCCAAGAGAACGATCCGATGTGTTTAGATATCATGAGAACACCGATGAAGTCGTTCGACGAGATGGAGGAGGAAGAGCAAGAGTTAAACGCACTCGCGCCGGAGTTTATGGACGGGGACGTCGTTTTGGGGAAAGTGAACGACGTGCCTTCGTTTCCAGTGTTTAAAGGGGAGATATTGAACGCACCGGAGGAGACGTTGAATGTGGTGGAGTTTACGTTTTCGTGGTGTCGACCGTGTAAGAAGTTCGCGGCGAAATACGACATGTTCGCGGAATATTACGACAAGGTGAGATTTTTCAAAGTCGTCGGCGATAGCGATCCAGTGTTGGCGACGACGGCGAAGAGCATGAACGTGACGTCTACGCCGCACTTTTTCTTATTCCGAGGCGGGAAGATGGTGGGGTCGTTCACCGGGACGAACGAGGATAATTTTCGCGAGGAGCTCGGGTTCGCCATGAAAGACGAAGAGAAACCTTGAGTCAATCGCCGCGCATAATAATTTCATCATCGCGTATATATAAGAAAAGCGAGAAAGAAAGAAAAGAAGATACTACAATAATAATAATACTAAGTAGTAACAACACGTCTTCACACACTTTATATACTATTAATATCAACGCAAAGCAAAGTACAAAAATAAATAACAAAATCTAATCTACTAGTACATACACTACCGTTCTTTACGTTACTAATCCTCTCCTTTCTCATCGAAACCGAGACGGCGCGAGCGCGCATTTCGGACTCGATCGAACTCGTCGCGCGCCTGTCGCAAACTCTTATCGACGCTCTTAATCGCCGAGAGCGTTTGCTCGCGATCCGCTTTCGAGGAGGTTCGAATGTAAAACGAGTTTTCGGACGCGTCGTCGTCGACTTCGTCGTCTTGATCTCCTATCTTACCAAACTGTTTGCGCGGCGACGGTTTGGGACTATGCGGCGGCGTCACGCCAACTTTCCTACCTCTCCCCAATCGTACGGCTTCGATGATATTTTCCAGCTCGGCAATTCGGCCTCTCAATTCTATCTCGCGTCTGCTAAAATGTTCCTTCATGCTCGACATTTCCTCTCGAGTAGAGATTAATTCGTCCTCCATGCCTTCCGTGGCTTCTATGAACGCTTCTGCTTCTGCCAACTTTGATTTGAGCGAAGAGATTTCGCGCGACGACGCGTTCTTAATCGCCTGCATTGCTTGCGAAACGTGTTCGGAAGCCTCTGCCGAGGCCGAATCCATCGCCTCGATTTCTTGCAAAAGCTGATGCACGCGAACGTTTGCATCCTCGACCTTCTCGAGTAACTCCTCGTTTTCTATTCGCAAAGCCTCGAGCTTTGCTTTGCTTTCTTTTTGTAATCTTTCAATTTCCACTCGAGCTTGTTGCGATATTTCCTCCGAAGTTCCGCTTTCTCTCTTCGCCGCTTCGTACTTTGCCGCGACAGATTTCAATCTCCCATCGAGTTCGGCGACTCGGTCCATTTTCGACGCGAGATCTCTTTTCAACGTTTCAATCTCGAACGTCATTTCCATCTCTTGATCTGCGCGTCGTTCGATTTCTTTTTGGATTTGACGTTTCCCTTCGTTTTGAGCATTTTTCAAAGCGCTCTCGAGCGATTGCACTTTTTCGCGCTCGCTATTCAAGCGCGACTTTGCGTCCTCGAGCGCTCGACTCATGGATTCGCGCTCGTTGCTCGCATTCGCGTGCGAAAGAGTCATACTCTTCAATTGAATGGTGAGCTCTTCGCATTTTGCGTTACTCTCCGTGAGTTGCTCGTTGAGTTCGTGCTCCAAAAGCTCGCTCGTCTCGGTGAGTTCTCGGATTTCGCTTCGCAACGCCTCGATTTCATAGCTATTTCTTCTGTTCTCGTCGTCGTCGTCGTCATCGCCGTCGTCATCGGCGCCATTAGCTTTACTCTCTCCAGCGTTCTTATTCTTTTCTTCACTAGTTGCCGATGTGGTATTATTACTATCTCCACCACCACCACCCTTTGAACGTTCTTCGGCAACTCTGGCCGAGATGAACGCCAACTTTACTTCGTCCCGCATGGCATCCGCGAGCGACTTTGGTTCCTTATCGTCCATCATTTCCTGGAACGCCCGCTCGAGCGCTTCGAATCGTTCCTCCACGGTTTGAATGACCGTTCTAAACAGCGCGTTCGCTTTGTTCTCACCTTGTGTCTGCACTAATTCGTTTTGTCTTCCACGTTGTCGTTGTTGTTGTTGTTGTTGTTGTTCCCCTCCTTCCTCTTCTTCTTCGTCCACGGGCGAAGCGGCCGCGACGTCGTAAAACTCCGGATGCCACGTCCAACTCGGCGACTTTGATGCGGTCGCCACGCGCGAATCTAAAACGCCAATCTCGGCGCACGCTTCCGCGAAACCCGTAACTTCCATCTCTAACGAATCCAAGCACGTTAAAACTCTCGACTCTCTCGCCAACGCCTTCTCTAATTCTATTTGTAAATTTTTCTTGCTCTTATTCGCCGCGTCGCGTTCAACTTCGACGACGCCCAGCTTCAATTCAATCGTTTCCAACTCTCGTTTGGATTTTAAAACTTGCGCCGAGGCTGCTTCCAATTCTTTTTTAATCTTCTCTTCGCACGCTTTGTTGACATCCTCCATGGAGGCTTGCAAATTCGTCGCGTTTGCCAGCGCCCACTTTTTCGTCTTGACTCTTTTCCCGCTCGTCGTCTTCTCTTTTCCTTTTTCTTCTTCTTCTTCTTCTTCTTCGCTTCCGCTCTCGTCTTCTTCCGTATCGATATCTTTTTGTTCGTTCGCTATGTTTCTCTGTTCTAATAAAAGCGCCGCTTTCTTCTCGGCGAGCAAACACCTCGTCTCCCACGCGCTCACGTCCATCCTCCATCTCGATGCGTTCGCGTTCAACTCCGTTTTCATCGCCGACATTTCTCGTCTCGCTTCGTCCCTGTCCATCTCCAACGCCTCCCTCGCGCTCTCAATCGCGTTACATTTCTTCTCTTTCATTTCCAAAGCGTACGTCGCCTCTCTCTTTTCTCGTCGCGATACTTCCCATCGCGCCTTGACGACTCTCAACTCGTCTTCGTACGCATCGCGAACGTTCCTCGCTTCCGCACACATCTTTTGTAGCTCCTTCGTCTTTTCAAACGATAGCAATTTCGACGCGTCGATGCCCATCGATATCGCTTCTTCCTTCGAAGTCGATACGCTCTGATAAACGCTCAAAAGTTTCTCCTTTTCTTCGTTTTGTTGTTTCAGTTTCAAAATTTCCGCATCTTTCTCCATCATCTTCCTCGCGTGTTCTACGTGTGTTTCCTTCCCTTTCCCACTAGTAGGGATGGACGCGAGTTCTTCCTCTAACGCGTTCACTTTTATTTTCAGTTCGATGCATTCTCGTTTTAAGTACACCGCATTAGAGGGAGAATAATAAGAATTAGTATTCGTTGTTGTTTCATTACGATTTTCTGAATCCGAATCCGAATCATCATCTTCCAATAAATCGTCCAAAGTATCCGCGTCTATTTCCTTCTTCTTCTTCTTCTTCTTTCCCTTAAACAACGGGGAAGAGGTTATGTACGCCAGCATTATTATTATTATTATTGTTTACTCTCTTAAAGCATGTGTGTGTGTGTGTGTGTTTGAAAGCGCAAAGTGTGCGTCGTAAATGGGTCGTCTGTCTCGTGTGAATGAAAAATGAAAAATTCTTTTGACTTTTTTCTCGAAATTGCACTTTTTGTTGTTTTTGGTTTTTGTTTTTGTTTTTGGTGGGAGCATTTTCCTCAAGAGCTTTTTGTACTCTGCTTTTTTACCTCTCCCATGTCTCCTCTTTCCCCTTGCTTCCCCTCTTTTTAAAAAAAAAGAAAAATTCAGATGCCACACAATTATTACCACACTCGCTCTTTTTGCAGACTCCATCAAAAGCTCTCAAAAACAGCGAAGATAATAATAAGCGATAATGAGAGAAGTAATTTCGTTACACATCGGCCAAGCCGGGATCCAAACCGGGAACTCGTGCTGGGAACTGTTCTGTTTAGGTGCGTTGGACTTCTTTTTTTTTTTGAAAATTTTTGTCTCTCTTTCTTCCAATTTTAAGGGGAATTTGTGACCGTTTGTCGTTTGTTTTGAATTTTATGTAATGAATTTTGAATATCTCTCCTTCCTTTTCGCGTGATGCAAACAAACAGAACACGGCATAGGTCCGGATGGGCAAATGCCGGAAGACCAGCACGGTCAGCACCAAAACGACGACGCGTTTTCGACGTTTTTCTCCGAAACTGGAGCCGGGAAGCACGTTCCGAGAGCGGTCTTTTTGGATCTCGAACCGACCGTCATCGACGAGGTGAGAACGGGGACGTACAGACAATTGTTCCACCCGGAACAGTTGATTTCCGGCAAGGAAGATGCCGCGAATAACTTTGCCAGAGGGCATTACACCATTGGTAAGGAAATGGTGGACGTGGCGTTGGACAGAATTCGAAAGTTGGCGGATAATTGCACGGGATTGCAAGGCTTTTTGGTCTTCAACGCCGTCGGCGGCGGGACCGGTTCCGGTTTGGGATCTTTGCTTTTAGAACGATTGTCGGTGGATTACGGGAAGAAATCAAAGTTAGGTTTCACGATTTATCCGTCGCCGCAAGTCTCTACCGCGGTGGTTGAACCGTATAACTCGGTTTTGAGCACGCACGCGTTGTTGGAACACACCGACGTGACGGTGATGTTGGACAACGAAGCCGTGTATGATATTTGCAGAAGATCTTTGGACATTGAAAGACCGACGTATACGAACTTGAACAGATTGTTAGCGCAAGTGATTTCGTCGTTGACGGCGAGTTTACGATTTGATGGCGCGTTGAACGTGGACGTGACGGAGTTTCAAACCAACTTGGTGCCGTACCCGAGAATTCACTTCATGTTGTCCTCTTACGCGCCGGTTATTTCCGCGGAAAAAGCCTACCACGAACAGTTGTCGGTGGCGGAAATCACAAACTCCGCGTTTGAACCGCAAGCGATGATGGCCAAGTGCGACCCGAGACACGGCAAATACATGGCGTGCTGTTTGATGTACAGAGGCGACGTCGTCCCGAAGGATGTCAACGCCGCCGTCGCTTCCATTAAGACGAAACGAACCATTCAGTTCGTCGATTGGTGCCCGACTGGTTTCAAGTGCGGCATCAACTACCAACCGCCATCGGTCGTCCCGGGTGGTGATTTGGCGAAAGTCCAAAGAGCCGTCTGCATGATTTCCAACTCTACGGCCATCGCCGAAGTCTTCTCCAGACTCGACCACAAGTTTGACTTGATGTATAGCAAGAGAGCGTTTGTCCACTGGTACGTCGGAGAAGGCATGGAAGAAGGCGAGTTCTCCGAAGCGAGAGAAGACTTGGCAGCTTTGGAAAAAGATTACGCGGAAGTCGGCGCGGAGTCTGCGGATGGCGAAGAGTACGAAGAGGAATACTAAAAGAAAAGAGAGAGAACAACTGGAAGAGAAGAGAAAGCGCAAAAACGCCGGAGCTTATTGTGAGACGTTGCCGGTCGGAAGGCCAAACTATATACACACACACACTATATCATACTAACTTTACTCACTCATATATATAATTACATAATAAAAATACGACGAACAGTATAATAATATACATCGCGCGCGTGTACTCTGGTACTTTTATTGTTTTTAGGTGAAATGCAGAAATTGACATTTTTGGCATTTTGCGGATGCTCCACACAAAAAAATGGAGGAACTCCAACTCCTCCTCTCTCGGCTACAACCTCCCTCGGATGAAATCGTGCACGAGTGCACTCTGATATCTGAATATAAAGATTTAGATTCGTTGGGGAGGGAAAGAGGAGAGATTTTTGTCGCAGAAAAGGAAGAAGAAGAAGAAGAAGGAAGGATTGGTTTGTCGACACCATCATCATCATCGTCGGAGCGAAGAGAAAATGTGCGTGCGTTTCGCGCTGATTTTCTCTCGAGTTTAACAAAAGTAAGAGAGAGTATTGGATCGAATTTGATCGAGAGAGAAGAGCTTGGAGTGGTGCATTTTGTGGATGAAGATGAAGCAGAGGTCGTTAGGACTCGTGTAAAAAAGAAAGTATTGATTGAAGTGATAGGGGATGAGGATGAAGATGAAGAAAAATCCCCTAACAAGAAGAGCCAAATGTGGAATGATTTTGCGCTGTTATTGTGCGGGATGATGGAAACATCGGATGGAATTCCTTCGTGGTCGAGTAAGCAATGTTCTGATAGAGCGAAAGAGATGCTAGAGGAGTGCTACATGGACGGTAGTAATAGAGGTAGTAATAGTAGTAGTGACGATGACAACGGGAAACGACGTGCCCCTCTCGCCTCGGACGCGCTCGACGGCGAGCGGATGTGGAGAGATTTGAAATCGCACAAAAGTGCGCCGGAAAAGGAGTCTTGGAATACAAAGTTGGCAGATAGGAGGGATGCGAGAGCATTTTATGCGAGCGTGCAAGCGTTGAGTGTGTTGGAGCACGTTCCTTTTGGGGAGCATACGTTTGAGCGGTTTACCTCGATCGCATTGAGAGCGTTGGAGTTTGAAACGCTCGCGACGAAACGTGTTGGGGCACGCATTACGGAGAGGCTTTTGAGCAAGTGTTTGGAGGTTAATGTTAACGGAAGAATTGTTCGCGATACTCGAGGAATTTCGAAAGCCATGTTTGAGCAGCTGAAAAGAAATATGGTTGGCGCAACATCCGCGCTTTTTGCGCCAACATTGCGAGCGTTCGTAGCGTGCGCAAAAGTTCGTAAACACGAATCGCAATCATCGTCGTCGTCAGAAGAGGGTGCGGAATGGCGATATCACGATGCAGTGCTATCGCAAAGCTTGGATTCAGTCTCCTTGCACGTGGACGATTTAAACTTTGTCGCTCCGCTCTTGCGAACAATTCCTGAACTTTGCTCGGAGATGAAACTACGCATCGTTGGTCGATACAAATCATTAATTCCTTCTGTATTAGCGTGGTCAAAAGCCCCGTCGAACGAAATTGCTCTGTTAGCGCTGGAAGCGTTACACGATATCCTCCAATGGACGTGGCCGCGAGCGTACTCGAGGTGCGAAGAGATTTGGGAGAGCATGAAAATAGCTTACGAGGAAGGTCCGAGAATTATCGAAGAAGAGGAAGTTGAGAAAAGAAGACGCGCGGTGGAAAATGTTTTGACTGTACTAAACGCGGCGTGTGGACCTATATTCACTCATATCGCGGTGGAAGAAAAGAAAACCGATGATGTGAAACTTCGCGCTTTTGTCGAGAGGCTGAAAAAATACGAGGGTGATGGACACGGGAATCCTTACATCGGTTTCAAAGAACTTAGCATTAAACCAAAATAGATCTCTAATACTAGATGTAGGTAGTAATATAGATAAATTAGATACGTGACTAACTTTGAACGAGACGGAGACGTAAATGCGCGCTATTTTTTGCCAACTTTTTATGCTTCTCGAAAAGAGTTCGAACTTGTTCGTAATATTGCTTGTGAATGGCCTCTATCGTTTGAGACGTATTGGGTTCTATGGAAACTCCTTTTCCGATTGCATAATACAGCGATTGTCGAGTTGGAAAAGGCGTGAAATATATTCCAACTGGTATAAATGGGAACGGAAACCCAAAATATCGATACGACTTTTTCGATATGAATCGTTTGAATATATTTCTTACTCCGGAACTTTCTCCGAAAGCGACAATTGGTATAATTCGAATCTTCTCCTGATAATCGCTCGCTACATTCATCGCAATCCGAATGAACCCTTTGTGTCTCATGCAGATGACAACTTCGTCTTCATCTACTTTTTGAGCGTGCTCGCACAACTCGCTTTGGCCTCCGGGAACAAACATAACTGATTTTCCCTCGCCCAAACACTTGGAGAACGATTTTCTAGAGACGCTTCGAGCGCCGGTGAAACTAAATATCTCGCGAACTATGGGTATTTTAAAAATTATCGACGCCGCGAGTGTGCACACTTGCCTGTTTGGAAACAAACGTTCGAAGGCCGGGTGCAGATGTAACCACGCGGCAGAATGTGGAATGAATGCGTGAGGGCTGTACCCAAAAATTAACCGACCATTGCCTTCCTCGTCGTCGTCCTCTTCGTCCTCCTCCTTCCCTACATCTCTCACGATAGAAATCTCTCCGTGCCATTCTTCCAAGCCAACCATTAAAACATCTCTCGCAAATTTTCGCACTATTTCTATCGTGTTATCTGCATCGCTTGGAAAGAGTCTGCGCGTGAAAACGGCATACGCCGCTAATAGCGCGACCAGAACCGTCGGCCTCGCGAAAAACGCCAAAGCGAGAAGCATAGAAAAGACAATCAACGGGAGTCCGTGTAAAACAGTCATACTCATCGAAGTTATGAACACCCTCGCAATATCTCTCGCGTTTTCTCCTTTTTCCCAATGATGAAAAGATAACGCCACGCAAAAATGCGACACGAAGGACGTCGCTATGATGAGCGCGAAAAGCTCTTCCACCAACAAGAAATGATGGAGAAAAACAGACGCCACGGAAAGCGCGAAAGCTATCCAAGCGACCGCTTGTAACGTCACGAAAATGTAATTCCCCGCGAAGGGCATGTAGAGCCGATAGCCTCTCTTCCTCCACACCCCCCACGCGTGCGTCAAAGGCGCTAAGAATATCACCGGATAATACACGTAACGCTCGTTGAAGAAAGAAGAAAAAAAAGACACCCGAGACACGAAAAGAAGAAGAAGAAGAAAGCACGTCCACCCAGCCGCCGTTGCGAGCGTAAAAAAACCTTTCTTCTTTTTCCTCGTCGTCGTCATCTCCGGTCTCACTCGTCGTGCCCTCTTTTCGCGATGATGATGATGATTGCGCCGGTGCGTCTTTTGTCTGGGAGACCGCACCCAAAAGGGAAAATTTTTGTATCTTTTTTTAGTAGTGCTTTCGCGTATTTTTGTGTCTCTCGATTTTTTTTCGTTCAAGATTTTGATCAAATTTTGCGCTTGGTTGGTTTAAAAAAACGCACTCTCGTTTCGGCGAGATTTGAGTCACACACACACACGCGCGTAACTAAAAACACTTTGACGGGGTGCTTTTGAGAAAAAGAGAGAGTGAGCGAGAGTGATGTTGTTTTTGTTGTTTGAATAATCGCGAAAATAAGAAGAGGAAAGAGAGACATCATCATCCATTTCTCTTCGTTCTTCTGCTTCTGTTGGTGTTGAGATTGTTTCTGAGAAAAATCATGTCGTCCTCGGACGTGGAGATGGAGGAGAACAGAGAAGAAGACAACGAAGAAAACAGACGCGAGGGGCGAGAGGAAAGCAGTAAAAGAGAAAGAAGGACGACGACTCGAGTCGACGACGACGTGGAAATGACGACGGTGGAAACCATTGCGAAGACGACGGCGAGGGAAGATTTCAAAGCGTTCAAAAAGTCGAACAAGAGGATTTTAGAAGAGTTCCAATCGAAACAGAAAGAAAGAGAGAGATACGAAGAAACGGCGGCGCACTATAAGAAATACTTGAATCGTTTAGATATATTAAAAACAGAAACGATATCGAAGATACCTAATTCGTTACCTAAGTCGGATTATTTAGAGAGGGTGGTGGACTTTCTGCACGAAGCGATACCGCTGCTCGAGCGCGCAGAAAAAGAGGAAGGCGCTGCGAGGAAAGCTTCGGGAGAGGAGTTTATTGGTATTGTGAATGTTTCGGACGACGACGAGGAAGTGCAGAAGAAGAAAGGAGAAGAAGCGTGGAATAAAGTTGGACGGTTAGCGAACGGAGAGCTCGACGAGAAAGTTTATACAGACAAGCCGCGTGAGAAAAGGTCGCCGAAAAAAGCTAACGCTGAGAACACCGATCACCACGGACACGCTGAAAGAGTAGAGAAAGTTCACGAGAAGGATAACAACGACGGATGGAATCGAGGAAATGGCGGCGTTTCTCGTACCAAAACTTTTAGTAGGAAAAAAAATCCGACCAACATTGGACCGGTGAATGGACGCGGCGCATCGATGGTTGAAGCTGCGCGTCTTGGCTTTTCGTCGAACAAGCGGGCAACATCGACACCACGAAGTGCTCCGCGAGCTGTTTCTCCACGGCACGAAATTGAACATTTTTGTCCAGAACAATTCATTCCTAGCGCAGAGAAACGTCCAAAAACGAGAAATGATGTGGGCGGTAGCGGACACAAAGTCAAGGAAAGGATGTTCGGAGTCCGCATTGATGACTTAGAAGAAGACGATCCAATCGAGGACGTCCAACGAATCGGCGATAATAGCAGAGGTAATCGCCCTCGAGGACGCGGACGAGAAACAAGAGAGAAGAAAGAACCGATCGTAGTTGATCTTGTAGATTCTGAAGACGATACAAGTAACAAACCGATTGAAATCGATAGCCCGATACAACAGAGGCGACGGACGACGCGACAAAATGCAGGATTTGTAGGGTCCAGCGTCGCGAGATTTGGTAAATTTACCGCAACGTACCCTAATGATGGATCCAAAGGAGCCGCTTTAATCAACACTAACGATTTGGATTGCTTAGAACCTGGTGAAATGTTAAACGACCAAACGATTGATTTTTACATGAAAAAGATTGCGGTGGAAGATTTTCCCTCGCTTGAAGACAAGGGAAGATGTTTAGTCATGAGTACGTACTTCTATCAGAAGTTGACGCAGAAATCACGTGGAGCCTCAAACATAGCGGAGCGAAAAGATCAGGCATACGAGAGGGTGAAGAATTGGACGAAATCTATCAATATTTTTGACAAGGATTTCATTCTTATTCCAATTCACGCTCAATTACATTGGAGTTTGGCTATTATATCGTATCCTGGATTAGCCGCCAATTCTGCGGAGCGCGTAGAAATGGGGAACATTCCGTGCATTATTCATCTAGACTCGATGGGGACCAATAGCTCGCACTCATTCGATAGTATACGAAAAAATTTGACGCAGTGGCTGCAACGCGAATATAACCGCGTTGAATCTGAACGCACGGGAGGTCTAGTCGAAGACGGAGCAACTCGTATAAACAACGAGACGATGCGTAAATTGAATCCAATCGTTCCATTACAAACGAATGGTTGCGATTGTGGTGTTTTCACGTTACTTTACGCACAAAAATTTATCCAGAACCTTCCGAAAGAGTTCACTTTGGCGGACTTCGAGTCGATTTTTTATGGTAAAGTGAATACAAGGATGAGTTTCCAAAAATTATCACTTCACGAACCATACCGGCTGCTAACGCCTAGAATGCTTGACATGGATAAATTCATCGAACAGAGTTGGAAAGAAGAAATTCGCAAACGCTACGGGTCATCTGAAAAAGAAGAAGCGAAAGAAGAAGTGAAAGAAGAAGAGAACAACATATCATTACATATAGTCGGAGAAAAAGAAGAGGAAGAAGAAGAAGTCAACGATTTGAGAGATGAAGAAGACGAAGACGTGAAACATTTTAAATCAAAAATGCAACCGTCACCGGAAGAAGAAGAAGGCGAAAAGAATAGCGAGAATAAAGAGAACGATTTGAAGAGCAGCGAGGAGGTTGCGATTATTTCCGAAACGGATGGGAAAAGTGGCCGCGAGAAGGAGAAGAAAAGGGAAGAAAAAAAAGAAGAACAAGAGACGCGCATGTCGATTGAAAAAATACTCCAAACTTTCCCAAAAACGTGGATCCAGACGAATTGTCCCGAAATGTTCCGAGAAACTTGGTTTCCCCCGATGGAATGTGCAGAGCACATGCGTGTTAGGATAAGCTTGATGATCTTGGAAGCGTTACAAGAAAAAATGATATCGAAATACAAAGAACTCGAAGCCATGCAGAACGCTTTGCCGGAAAGTGAAAAAGAAAACGAAGAGAACGCAGTCGTCAAGAATTTTAAAAATGTCACGCAACTCGTCCCTATATTTAGCGATGCAGTCGACGAGAATTTTAAATCCTTGAGCGCTTTGGATAGAAATGTGTGCGAGGCAAAGCTGAAAATGGAGAGATCAGAAAAGAGGAGAATAAACGAATGCCTCCAGAAGATTTTCACCGCTCGCGAGAAGGAGGACGAAAATGTACAGAGGCTTAATAAGCATCTTGAATTACGCGAAGAACGAAAGCGTCAAAAGACCGGTGAATCGAGCGACGATGATGACGCTGTTCGCATAATTGGGTACAAATCTAAACCAGGCAAGCAAGTGCAGACTACGCTTCAACGCTCTGGCGACGAACTTTTCGAAAGAGGCAGAACAATTTGGAAGGATGGTATCCAACCACCGCCACGAAGAGGAGAGCAAGCGAAGACGCGTGCCCCTTCACCGCCACGCACGCGCGGGACTTTGAACGACAGTAACGACATCGCGAAAAAAATGAGGCGCAGTCACAACACGCGTGACCAGTCGTCAAATCAAGAAACGATGAGAGACGCGAGAATCAGACTCTTAACGCAGAAACCTGCGCGAGAGCAGACCCCTCCGGAGAAGAAGGCAGGGTGGTTGCCTGGGAGTATCGTAGACAGGTTCAAACGTAGAGATAAAGAAAGTTAGGATAGAGAGACAACGAAAACAGTAGCAGTACTGAACGCATCCGCGCGAGAATATCGCGACGATGCGGTGAACATTGAGATGTAAAAAGCGCGCGCGCACGAATTAATACACACTTACAACTCTCTCGAATTCCTCACACGCACTCTTCTTCATATAAAATCTTCTTCTCTTGAAAGAAACCACGAGAAATATGCTTCGACGCGCCTGCTTCGATCTTCTCAAAACTCGCGCGCGCGCAGCTTTTGTATCCTCTCCTGAAATTATAGTTGGAGGAGGGAGAATTCAGTCGAGCGCTTTCGCGTCGTCGTCGTCGTCGAAAAAAGACAACGACGATGCGAAAAACGCGGACGACGAGCGTTGGGAAGATTTCCCTCAAACGGAGGAAGAACTCGCCAATCGACGCGCGAAAGCGCTGAGAAACTGGTTAGAAAACGAAGTCGGAGAAGAACGCGCGAGTTTGATGACAATTTTAGGCACGCACAAGGTGAAAGTGCCCGGTGGCGGAGAGGAAGCGAAAGCGTTCATGGACGATTTGTTGTTATGGAAAGCGAAAGGACAGTTGTTAGCGAAAGAAGAGGAAGAAAAGAAGAAGAGTTTCGAGGAAGAGTTCGGGCTACCTTTCGATGAATGAATGATTTAATGTAGCATATAGCACGTGTAGTAGTCCATTATTTATTCCTCGACCTGTTGTTTTCCTCCGCCTGCAAAGTTTACGACGACTGATTTGTGCGCGTTTTCGATGCCGACCATCCTTCGCTCCTCGTTCGCGTTCTCGTACAAAGTGTTTCGCAATCGAGGCACGCGCCCGGCTCGAGTGATCAACGCTTCCATCTCGACGACGTTGAATTCTTGGCCAAACGTAGATCCAGCGGCGCGCGTGATGCTTTCATTCATTAAAACACCGCCGACGTCGTTACATCCGGCGAAAAGTAAGTTTGAGGCGAAAGATGGTCCCATTTTCGGCCAACTCGCTTGAATATTCTTGATGCCTATTGGACCGAGCACTAAACGACCGATGGCGTGCATTAAAACGCACTCGCGCATTGTAGGTCCTTTCCTCGCGCGACCTTTTTCGTATATTGGCGCTTTGAAGTGGACAAACGGTAACGGAACAAACTCGGTGATGCCGTTCGTTTCGCGATGTAGTTCGCGAAGGGCGAGGAGATGCTTGCTCCAAGAAACGTGCGTTTCGGAATCGACGTGACCGAACATAATAGTTGATGTCGTTTTTATGCCAACCTGGTGGGCACTTTTCACCACAGATAACCACTCTTCTGAATTGAGCTTGTCGGGACAGATTTCTTGTCTCACCGCGTCGTCCAGGACTTCAGCCGCGGTGCCCGGCAAAGATCCAAGTCCGGCGTCTTTCAACATTTTCAGATAGTCTTTGATTGGAACGTTCAAAGACGTCGCGCCGTGGTGAATTTCCAGAGGAGAGAACGCGTGCACGTGCATGTTTGGAGCACCTGTTTTAGCTGCTTTCAAGAAGTCGAGATAACTTTCGCCGGTGAAATCAGGGTGTATTCCTCCTTGCATGCAGACTTCCGTGGCGCCTTTGTCCCAGGCCTCTTTCGTGCGTCTCGCGATTTCTTCCGAATCTAAACAATACGGCTTATCTCTCGTGGCCTCCTCGCCAAATTTTCCTTTTGAAAACGCGCAAAAATGACACGTGAACTCGCAAACGTTCGTGTAATTGATATTCCTGTTGATGACATACGAGACGATATCACCGCATTGCTCTTGTCTCAACGCGTCTGCTTTCGAGCATACGAAATCGAAATCGTCGCCGCGCGTTTCAAAGAGCAACGCGACGTCTTCAACCGTCGCCGTCGTGGCCATGCACTTTTCAATCGCGCGATTGATTTTGTTTCTACTTGAGCTAATTCTATCGTTGTTGTTGCTATTGTTGTTGTCTCTACTATTCCTACTGCTACTACCAGGTTCCACTGCGCCGTTCACAGAAACCAAATTTGTAACAGATATCCCATCGCCGTCGTCGCTGGACATTCCCGACGCACGTTCCTCGCTCCCGGGGGACCAATGCATGCCCCGGCCAAAACCGCCGGCGTCGGATAATACTCTCACGTGCGGTGCAACCTCTTCATCTATCCAAGCATTCATTTTCTCTCCTATAAAGCGCGGATGCGCTGCTAATCTAGGAACTAAACTTCTACCTTCTTCGCGACAGACTGCGCTGAGCGTTTTCAAAGCCGGCCATTCGCACTCGGGCGAGACGAAATCGGGCGTTACTCCCGGAGATATACCTCCCCAATCGTTAATGCCTGCATTTAGCAACGCCCTCCACCCATCTTCTACTTCTTCACCAGGAGTTAAATTTGGCGGCACTTGAATGGTTACTTTTTCGTCGAAGCATAATCGTGCTAAAGCGACGGCTCGCACGAGCTCGTCCAAAGTAGACTCTCGGTCGTCTTTCATGCGCGTATCCTCCTTCGCTCGAAAGTTTTGGACGATAATTTCGCCTATACAATCACCCCCATCTTCTTCTTCCGCTAATTTTCGAATTTCTAGTAACGATTTCACGCGTTCTTCAGCAGTTTCGCCGATTCCGACGAGAATCCCAGTAGTAAACGGCACCTTGGCCTTTCCGGCGTTTCTTAAAGTGTTCAATCTTACGCTCGGGCGTTTCGATTCACACTCAAAATGCGCCATGCCAGGCTCCATCAAACGTTCTGACGTCGTTTCCACCATTAATCCTTGACTCGCGGATACTTTTTTCAGCAGTTTCAACTCCTCAACCGTCAACACGCCGCAGTTCACGTGCGGAAGCAAACCGGTTTCTTCGAGAACTCTCTTCGCGCACTTGGCGACGTATTCCACCGTAGACGCGCATCCCAATTTTTCTTCCAGTTCTCTCTTTGCCGCTGGATATTTCGCTTCTGGTCGGTCTCCTAACGTGAATAAGCATTCCGTCGCTCCATTTTTCTTCCCTTCTCTCGCCACGCTCAGCACTTCCTCTTCCGTCATGAAAATGTTCTTCCTTTTTTTCTCTTCTTCTTTGTCTTCTTCTTCTTCTGGTTCTTTCACGAAAGTGCAATACCCGCACTTATCGCGACAGGCGAACGTCAGCGGGACGAACACTTTCGGAGAGAACGTGACGACGTTCCCAAAATATTTCTCTCTCTTTTCGTTTGCCAATTTTGCGAGCTTCTTCGTCGAAAAACTCGCGCTCATTTCGAGCAACGTTCTGTCCGAGAAATAATAATAACAACCTTCTTCATCATCAACATCATCATCATTTTGGCATCGCGTCCTCGCTCGTGTAGGTCTCGCGCATCCTCCTCTTTTTTCACACACGCTTTTAGCATTGAATCGTCTTCTTTCTCTTCTTCTTTCTGCCGTCGTTCCGTTTTGATTATTATTATTATAATAATAATAACCGCAAAGCGAGGAGGAGGAGAGAGAAGACGACAAAGAAGAAAAAGCCATCTGAGAGGCAAAAAGTGCAGCACAGACACTGACAGAGAGACTTCTTAATTTGAGGCACAACAGGCGAGAAAGAATCAAAAGAAAAAAAAATTGAAAGAAAACAGAAAAAAGGCAGCAGCACAGACATGACAGAGCAAGACAGCAGAGAGAGATCGTCCAAAAAGATTTTTTCAATCTCTCTCTCGCTTTCTCCGAGTCGTTCCTTTTATCCCTTGGAGAAAATTGGGGCACCACACTCTCGTTGTATATACACATAATAATCACACACACACTACGCAGAGATTATAAATGAGAGCGTGCTATCAAACGAGCGCGCACGCGCACGCCACGGCGAGTGGAAGACGCGCGAACCGAGCATCGGCGTCGCGAACTATTCCTCTTCGGGCCATCGCGGAGCCATCATCATCATCCTCTTCTTCTTCGAGCGTGATCGATACGGAAAAGAGTAGTGATACTAATAATAAACAAACGAACGCAAAAACTTTTACGACGAAACGAGGCGAAAACGAAGAAGAGAAGAAACGGAAAGGTTTGTCGTTGGAATTCGCGGACGACAGCTCGTTGAAGATGCCGGATGAATCTTCGGCGTTGAGGAATTTCTGGTACCCAGTCACGTTCGTTTCAAAACTGGAAAAAGCTATCGAGGAGGTTGGAGACGCGAAAACGGTCGTCGAGTGCACGTTTTTCGGAGAAAAATGGGTGATCAAACGACGCCAAGACTTTGAGACCGGAGAGATGAAGTGGGTGTGCATGAACAAAATGGACGAAGGAAACGTTTTACCGTCTCAGGTGCAGGACGGGTTGTTCATGGTGTGGCCTGGGAAGGCGAAACCGAGCGAGGAAATTCCGGAGTGGTTTAAACCGCCGAGCGGATATACCGTGCACGCGGAGTTGGTCATTGAGAACGTCCCAGTCGATGCGGCTTTGTTGATGGAGAATTTGTTGGATCTGGCGCACGCGCCGTTTACGCACACCGGAACTTTCGCGAAAGGATGGGGCGTGCCGAATATGGTGGAGTTTGCAACGAAGCAGTTGAGAAAACCGGGGGACGGATGGCACGATATGGCGACGTTTTTGAGCGGAAGATCCGGAGGCGGGGCGGGATATTCCGCGGAAGGGTCCTGGAAACCTTATCCGATCGATATGAAGTTCATCACGCCGTGCATGGTAGATTCGCACATTGGTATGGCGCAACCCGGCGCCGCCGGGGCGGGAGCGCAGTTCAAAGAAGGAGACACGTGTACGTCGTGCGAGAAACATTTGCACCAGTTGCACGTGTGCGTGCCTCAAGAAGAAGGGAAGACTCGATTGTTGTATAGGATGAGTTTGGATTTCGCGCAGTGGGCGAAATGGGTTCCAGGTATTCAGTTGGTGTGGATGGAGATGGCGAATCAAGTTTTAGGCGAGGATTTGCGGTTAGTCGAAGGGCAACAGGATCGCATGAACAGAGGCGGCAGAGTGTGGGCCAACCCCGTGCAATACGATAAAATTGGTCTCGTGTATCGTAACTGGAGGAATCACGTCGTGAAGCAAGAACAACAACAGACTATGTAAAAATAAAAATTGTGAGAGAGAGAGAGTGCGTGAGGGGAAACATTAAACAAAAAGTGTAATACAAGCGATGAATTTGACAACTATATATAAATGTTTGTGTAGATCATTTCTCTTTTTCTCTCTTTCTCTTTCTCTCTCTCTTTCTCTTTCTCTTTCTCTCTCTCTCTTTCTCTCTTTGCAGTGATCTGTGTATATAATGGTACAATAATGTGTACAACTTTTTATCGGGCAGCGTCTGTCTGCCGCGAATTTGCTGTTTGAAAATAATACAAAAAAATATGTGGATCTTTTTAGTTTCCGACGACGACACGATGTTGTTGACCGAAGTTATCTTTGTCCGAAGCTTCGTCGTCGCTCGAGGACTTTCCTCGTTTCGAACGTTGTTGTTTCTTTGGCAACTCTTGCTCCTGTTGCTCCTTTTCGTTGGTATCGCTGTGATGGTACGGAGGATGCTTGGAGTTGTTCTCGCCGCCAGAGTTGTTGCCGGCGTCGCGTTCGTCGCTCGATTCGCCGGAATCTTTCCCTTCTTGAGCAGCGGGACCATCTTTGGTAGTATTAGCAGTAGCAGTAATGTTCACCTCAGTAGGAGCTGCTTCATCGTCGGCAGTGCCTTCAATTTCAGTTTTAGACTTCTTCGTACCTTCGAGAATATCTGTTTCTGACCCTGCCGGTCGTTTCAACGATGCCCCTCTTTTGTTCGGCGCGTTTCCATTTAACAACTCTTTCCCTTCTCCCGCATAATAAGAATCGTCCATGGTGGAGTGCGATTCGTTCTTTTTCATGGCACTCTTAGCATTCATGGCTGCCTTCTCTTCAGCCGTCATTTGTTTTAAACGATACTTCTGCAAGTGACTCGCAACGTTTTCCCTCGTCAAACCTTCCACGTTCATCATCTGCATGATTGTTTTCGGCACCGCTGCATCCAACCCGAGATGGTTCACCGCGTTCATAAACCTTCTGTGCAACTCATCGTTCCAAACTAAACGGTTTCTGTTCGATTTTGGAACACCTTGCTTCCCTTTCTTCGGCGTGGTCGTCGTCGTCTGTGAATGTGGCGGCGGCTGTTGATACTCGTGCTGTTGATGTTGTTGTTGCTGTTGCTGTTGTTGTTGATGCTGCTGTTGATGAAGATACATTTGTTGTTGATGCTGCTGATTGCTATTGAAGTTGTTGTTCATCATGTTATGAAGATGTTGCTGTTGCTGCTGATGTTGTTGAAACGCATGTTGCGCCGCGAACGAGGGAGAATCTGTATTCGGCTGCCCCATTGACAACGCGGCGGCGTACGCGCTATACGCCGCGCCACTTTGCTGCAAAGCGTTGAAAGCGTTGAACTGATTCAACTGTTGCTGTTGCTGCAAATAACGTTGTCGATGCTCTAATTGCTCCTCCGTGGGTAACACTCTCGTTGCCGTCTTTTTCCCATTCGATACGGAACCGAATGTGTTGTTGGCCGCCGTCGTCACCGTCGTCGTTTGGAAATTGTCGCTCGACATCCCGCTACCGTTTTCGGCTAACCGTGTCGTCGTCATCACCGTCCTCGTATCTTTTTCGTTTTCTTGGTCTTCTGCTGCTGTTGCTGCTGCTACTCCTGCTGCTGCTGCTGCATTGCTCTTCTTTTGGGTGTTGTTCTCGTTCTTATCGTATTCGTCTACCTTTTGCTGCGCGTCTCCTTCGCCGCGTTTCACCAAAAGAGGCGTCGTAGTAGGAGGAGGAGCGGCGGCGTTATCAATTTGATGTCGTGCCCCACTCATACCAGCCGCCGCCGGGAACGTCGGAAACGGTGGCATCCCTACCGGTGGCCATGGAAATGGAAACGGTCCGTTCTGCGCGTTGATCAAATACCTCGTCGGAAACGCCGTTGGATTTTGTTGCATTTGTAAAAAATCGTGAATCGGATTTCCCATGAGGACGTTGTTTTGGGCGTGGTGGTTGGCTGCTCCTCCCGCTGCTCCTCCGTTTGCTCCGTAATTGTTGTATTGCATGAACGCGTTTGAAGACGGATCCATCATTCCAGCGTGGTGTGACATCATCATCTGCAGCATCTGTTGTTGTTGATGATGATGTTGTTGATGATGTTGTTGTTGTTGTTGTTGAAGTGAAAAGACCGGAAAGTGTCGCGGCGTCCATTCGTTTCCCGCCGAGGACGACGGTTGAATAATAGTATTCGAAGGCACTTTTTTATACGAAAATTTAGGCGGCGACAAATGCGGATTCGCGTCCACGGTTTTCGCCGCCGCATTCGCGTGGATCAACGGAATTGAGTGATTTTCCAAAGCTTCATTATTCGATTGATCGTTTCCACCGCGTTTCGGATCTGTAATCTCATCGCAACCAGGTTTTTCATCGCGCTTTTTGTCCTCCTCTTTTTGTTCATTCTTCAAAATTGCCACTTCATGGACGCTTTTTGTAGAAGAAGATGGAGGAGGGAATTTTTTTGCCTTTCCAGATGACGATGCGTTTGTTCGTTTGCGGGTGATGCGCGAAGCTGCCATTGATGGCAGCGCGAGTAGATCTCTTTACTTGAAGTATGTATGAATCAAAAATGTGTATTTTAGATCGAGATAGTGGCGAGTGTTTCGCGTTTTGAGCGCGTGTTTTATGCGGCGCGATGTAGAAAAGAAGAAAAGTGACTTTTTCTGTGAGAGGCACTTTTTTTCCTTCCTTTGATACGGAGATATTTTTAAATCGAAGAATCAGCAAACACAGGCAGGGCAAAACAGAAGAGCAAAAAAAAACGAAAGAAATGCTGCTTCTGCTTCTGTTCTTTTTTCCTCTGTTCTTCGTCTTCTTCATTTTTCTTTCCTCCTTCCCCTCGTTGTTTGTTTATTCGAAGAAGAAAGAAGAAAAATGGAAGACGACGGGTTTGGTGGACGAAGAAGACGCGCGTCTCCTTCTTCTCCCGCATCGACGAAGAAAAAGAAGAAGAAGAAAACTTCGTCGTCGTCGTCGTCGCTCCTCCCACTCCTTCTCCGCATCTTCTTCCTCTTCATTTTCGGCGTCGTCGTCCTTTTCGGCGTCGTCCCCGCGCTTTTGACAAAAAATCGATTACTGTCGTCGAAATCGTTTTCGAATCCTTTCATAAACCACCACCAAAACAATGATTTCGTTCCCGAACTTACCTGCGGAGCAAAAGTGGTAGAAAACATCAACGAGGAATACTTACACGACGTGTTGACCGAGTTGAGCAATCAAACGTTTTTTAGACTCTTTCGCGTGGATTTGACGAGAGAGTGTAAGTTTTGGCAAAATTGGCAAAATGGAATTAAAGGAGGAGGAAAAGAGGGGAAGGAAGAGGAGGAAGGGTCGTGTTCGGCCCCTCCTGCTTCGTTTGGGAATGGTAAAGCGAAACCGAGCGAAGATGGGTTATATTTTGAAGAGAGTAACGATAAGAAGGAGGTCAATGCGGACGTTCTTCCGAAGACGACGATGTGTTCGCTCTCGACCGAACCGGCCGGGTTCGACGATATCTTCGGAAGTAGTAGTAGTAGTAGTGCTAGTAGTAGTAAAGCGTCCATTCCTCGAGCGCCGTTTTCAGATCCAGTGGATACGACCATTACGAGTAAAGAAGATAAAACGACGTCTTTTATCGACGAGGAAGATTGTTCGAAGAATCAAACCAGCCCAAAGTTTTGGTTGGATATCTGTACCGCGCCAGAGAACAAGGATACTAGAAAAAAAATAGAAGAAGAGGAAGAGGAACATTCTTCGTACGTAAACTTACGACTGAACCCAGAGCGATGGACGGGGTATAACGGATCGCACGTTTGGAAGGCGATTTACGAGGAAAACTGTTTGAAAGGAGAAAAGAAAGAAGATGGTTTGTGTTATGAAGAGCGCGTTTTGTATCGGTTACTCTCTGGGATGCACGCGAGCGTCAACATTCACGTAGCGTTACACGCGAATCCGCCGCAAAGCGAAGATGAAGAGTGGCTTCCCGATCCTGCGAGATTTGCGCAGCTATTTGAGAACCATCCCGAACGCCTAAAGAATTTACACTTTTCTTTCGTCGTCATGTTGAGAGCTTTGCGGAAAGCGACGCCGGCTTTAGCAAAATTCCCGACCGATTTAGGCCAGGACACGATTGAGGACGAGAAGACGAGGCAGCTGAAAATGAAGCTACTGGATTCGCCGCAAGTTTTAGGGAAGTCATGCGAAGAACTTTTTAACGCCTTTGACGAAGCGCGTTTGTTTAACGACGTTGGAGTCGCCAGCGAAGTGCTCGTGAATAGTGGCGGTAGCGATAAAATGCAGTTCAAAGACATTTTTCGAAATATCACCGAAGTCATCGATTGCGTGGCGTGTCAGAAATGCAGATTACACGGAAAGTTGCAGATTCTTGGCATTGGAACTGCGTTGAAAATCTTGCTCTTACCTGAAGAGGTGCTCATGAACGAAGATGTCATCACAAGATCGGAATTTGTCGCGATGATCAACACAATAGCGAAATTCTCGAGGGCTCTGATGGCGTCGTCGCATTTCGCAAAGACCAAAAATCTTGTACTATGACTTACTTGGTATTAGCCAAATACTCACACGAATAGCGAATAGAAACGAAAAAGATACTGTGTTACTACATACGTCTACATTTATTTATTACATCACAAACATTATTACATGAGTATCTATTATTATTTATAAATAGTATCATCGCTCGACAAAATCTGTCCTAGACACATTTTTCGCTATGCGTTCTACGATTTTTTCGAGTTCGTCGGTATATTCTTTCGATTCGTTCGCCTCTCTGCGCAACTTTTCAATAGTTTTCCGTAAATCCGACGCTTGTTCTCTCGCTATGGCGACTTCGCGCGCGCGCCGTCGCTCGGACTCTTCGCTTTGGTTTTTCCAGCGTCTCGCCGCTTCCAACGCTTCTTCCAACGCTTCCATCTCTTCAGCTTCTAGTTCAAGCTCTTCGGAATCACCATCATCATCATCATTATCATCATCTCCAGTTTCGCTACTGCTACCGGACGTAGACGTAGATGAGATTCCTCTTCGTTTATGTCGTTGTCGCCTTCTGCTATAGTTTTTATTGTCGTTATTTCTAGCATTATTACCTCTATTATCTCCTTCTCTATTACCAATTCCCATCATCCTTCTGTGCACGGCAATATCGCGTATAGCGTCCACAACTCTTTGCGCGACTTCCACCGAAGTTTCGTCTTCGGTAGTCATCAAAGACATTTCGTTGTAGTTATTTTTCAACATACCCGATGCTCTTCGTAAAGCTTCGTTCAAAACTTTCTTACACGCCTGTTCCCTCTCCGCCAATCTTTTCGATTCCGCCTTGACGTCTTCTTTCGAGCTTCGCTCGTCTCGAATTTTCCTTCGACACTCGTCGATAGCAACGTTTGCCGCATCCAACGCTCTTGATTTGCGTTCGAGCGAAGCCTCTTCTCTTTTCAACTTTTCGCTCAATTCATCGATTTTTAACTGTAACGTGTCGTTTCGAATTTTTAATTGTTCCGCGATGGCCTCGTGTTTGCGATACTCGTCCTTCTCTTCGTGCGTTTGTTTCAACAGATCTCTCGTTTCCTCCGTCATTCTCATCAAACGTTCGTATGATTGCTGCATTTCGATTAAATCGAGCTCTTTGTCCGAGAGTTGCGAGCGCAACCGCGCAACCGCATCGGACTCTCTCAAAACGTCTTGTTGGTGATGGTATCCTTCTTCTTCGTCGTCGTCGTCGTTGTCTGAATCAGAGAAGGCGGAAGGAGAAGGAGAAGATGATGATGGTGATGACGGAGACGACGGAGATGGAGGCGAAGATGGAGACATCGGCGCGCCCGTCGTCTTAAAACTCGTCGCGCGGCGGCGTTGGTGACTCCTTTTTGAAAAACTTGCATTTTTGTCTTCTTCTTCTTCTTCTTCGATGTTGTTGTTGTTCTTTCGATGAGGACGATGACTCGTCGACGGCGTCGCCCTCAGCGGCGAAACCTCGCTATACATTCGTCCTCCCTGTTCTTCTTCTTCTTCTTCTTCATTTTTGTCATCATCATCATCTTCTTCTTCTTTCCGTTCTCTCTCTTCGCGTTCCTTCTCTCGATTTCGAATCGCCCGAAGTTGCTCTAAACGCGCGTCGAAAACCTTCGCCATTCTTTTACTATAATAAAAGTTAAGTGTGTCTTTTACCCTCCACCTTTAGAAGAGCATCACAATTTTACGCGTGTGTTTTTGTTGTTTGTTTGTTGTTGTGTACGCGTCGTTGTCGCGTGTTGTAAAAGAGATGATGAGGAGAAGTGATGAGAACAACAACAAGACTGCCACAATTTTGCAGAAACACAGAGCAAACACAAAAAGTGATGAAAAGAGACAAAATGAAAAATTTGTCGAAAAAAGAAATTCAAAAAAGGGGACGAACGTTCCTCACTTGAAACACAAAAGAAAAAAAAAATGGATGATTCCATCTCGAGAGGAGGGGTGGAAAAAACGCCTCGCGTTCTCGTCTCCCACAAACGCCCTCGATCGGAAGACGAGGCGTTCAACGACGACGAGTTCGAGGACGATGGGGACTTCGAAGAGATGAACGGTGGTTTCTCTTCGAGGAGGAGGAGGAGGAACAGTAGCACGAATCCCCTTTTGCTCACGGAGAGACAAAAAGCTCCGTCCACGGCGTTTAATTCCTTGAAAATTTTACAAAACTCCTCCTCGTGCAAAAAGAGGGGAAAAAAACTTTTGAACTCGTGTCCCTCGTCTGCGTTTTTGCAACTCCGGTCCTCGTCCTCGGTGATTCGGCAACAACAACAACACGCACGAATGCAAAGGTTTGAACCATCGGGGTCGACGAGAAACACAGCAGCGATGACGACGACCACCACCACCACCACCACCAGGAATATTGCCAAGCAAATGATGATGCAAGCGAATAACGAAACGCCGACTACATCGAGCGCGATATCCAGCGATATCCAGGAAACGCCCGGGTTGGATCTTCGAAGACACTCGTTGAGTAACCCACCGACGACGGGACGGTTTAGGTAAAATTTTTTTCAAATTTTTGAAAATTTTTGTTGTCTCTTTTCTCTGCTTTTTTTAATACTCTGACACCTTTCTCTTTTAATATTAACACAACACACACACACACACATCAAAAACAGGCGAAGAAGAAATAGTACTGGAGGCAATGGAGGAAACGCGTCTTCTGAACCGCATACGGAAGACAAGTTACCTCCGTCCACGGAAGCCGCGATGCGAAGGCGACGAATACGAAGACAGCTCGAGGCGCATCCAGTGGGAGACTACAACTTAAGTCCCGGGGAACACGGAGGCTCGCAATACATTTTATCGCCAGGGCACGAATCAGAAGAAGAAGGAGAAGAAGAAGAAGAAGAAGAAGTGAAGATTGTAAGCGAGGAGGGCAAGGACTTTTTAGCGGCGTTGAGGGAGGAAGAGGATGATGTCGACGCGAGAGCAAAGAAGACGACGATGACAACAACTCCTACTACTTCGACGGCGACGGTGGCATTAGCCGCTACTAAGAAACATAAGCGCATGGCCGTGTTGAATAATCAACCGTCGTTGGAAGTCGATAGCGATGGGAAATTTGTCAGCAACGTCGGGGGCAGCAAATCGAGAGTTTTCTTTCCTATTTTCTCCAAAGGGCAAAAAACTGTGCACCTGGTCCGACACGGTCAAAGCACGTATAACGAAGCCATTTCCGGTCCGGGCAGTTGGGAAGAACCGAAGATTTTTGACGCGCGATTAACAGAATTAGGCGTAAAGCAAGCGAAAGAGTTGGGTAAATTCTTGTCCGAGATACCAAAAGATGCAGTTTGGATAACTTCGCCGTTAACTCGGGCCATGGAGACGTGCGTGTACGGTAGAGAAGCGATGTACGCGTTCGTATCCTCTTCTGAGGAAGAGACAAATTCACCAGATGAAAACACCGCGCCGACGAATGATAACGATAGCAAAGCGAACAATAACATCAATAGCGACGATAACAACACTAGCAATAGGCGGTCGTTATCAGCCTCCTCGAGGAAGAAGGCAAGCACGAAGAAGAAAGTAGCAACAATGAAAGATGAAGAAGAAGAGAAAGAAAACGAAAAGCGACGACACGAAGCGTGGGGACGCTCCGTCATCGTGAGACCGGAAATCACCGAGAAACTCTCCTGCTCCGGCGACATCGGCCGCACCAAACTCGAGCTCATCGAAGATGTCCCCATACTCGCCCAATCCTTATCCAAACTCCCGGATAAAAGCTGGTGGTGGGACACGAACGAGAAACGAAACGACGCCGGTGAAAAAATGTTCAACTCGAACGAACCCGCGCGCGTCTTTCAACGCCGAGTGAGTAAGTTCAAGCAGTGGATTTTAAGCCATCCATCGACGACGTTCGTGGTGTTTGGTCACAGTACCTTCTTCAAGGAAATGGTCGGGAGGAGTTTGAAGAACTGCGAAGTCGCCTCCATACAGTTATAATACTAATTAGAAAGAGAGAGAGAGACAGGAGGGGATATATTTTATTGAAATTTATTCATAGCACTCACATCTGAAATAGAGAAAAGAATGAGAATTCATCACAAAACACACAGACACACGCAAAGAATACGAATAATGTTTCGAACGGTTTCCTCCCAACTGGCGGGACCATCGCAAACGACACCGTCGTCTTCCCACTCGTTTCGTAAACAACGCGAGCATTATTGTTTTCATAATCAGAACAGAAACAGGAAAAGCAGAAGTAGGGATTTCTCCGTGACGTCGTCGGTTAAAGAAGAAGAAGAAAAGGAAAAAGAGTACGATGGTGAGTATCAACGACAGCACATAAACCGCCGTCAAATGACGCTCTCTGCACTCGTATCCACCACCCTTGCTTTTGTCTCGACCACGGTGTCGACCGAGAGCGCGTTTGCGGCTGTCACAAAAAGCAGTCTAACCGACGAAGAAGTATACGATTTGCAATCCGTCGCTGCGGATGCCTACAACCGACAAGACTTTACGAAAGCCAAAGAGGCTTTGACGAAACTGATTGAAAACGAACCAGAATCGGCATCCTGGTTGGAAGGCAGAGCGCAAGTTTTAGTGGACCAGAAACAGTTTAAAGAAGCGATTAGTGATTACTCGAGATGTTTAGAGATTATTCCGACGAAGGATTTAGGAGCAGAGGCGAGGTTGAGAGCGGGGAGAGCGCTTGCGGAGGAAGGAATATACCAATGGGAACCGGCGTTGGTGGATTATAACCGAGCGCTGGAGCTGGCGACTACGGCAGGATTCAGACCAGACCCGTACGTTTTGAACTCTCGAGGAAACGTGAGAGGTTCTTTGAATGATTGGAAAGGGGCGAAGGAGGATTACGAAGGAGCTTTTGCCGCGTTTCAATCCGCGAGCGGCTTCCGCAACGGGAGCTCGACAACGCAAAGATTGGACGGTGCCATCTACGCGCGATCGAACGCGGCTTTGGCGACCGCGGAATTAGGTGACGCAGATTCAGCAATCAAAGAACTCGAAGGTCTCGTTCGAAGAGCTCCGAATTCCACGGACGTTCGCGCTGCGCTCGCGGCGTTGTATTGGGAACAAGGCAAAAGAGAAAGCGCCGAGGATTTATGGAACGACGCGTGTGGTTTATACTTTGGGTGTGCGCAATATAAAGATTTGGATTTCGTGAGACGCATTCGTCGTTGGCCACCTTCCATGGTGAGTAGATTAGAGAATTTCTTGCAAGTACGTTAATATTACTATGAATTCGGAAAAACTAAAAGTTTCCGTTGATGATGATTATAAAAGTGTCTTCTCCATCTTCGTCCTCCCGTACTTCCCGTGTTCTCTTTTACCGACCAAACAACACGCAAAGAAGTCGTTCAAACATTTTTCCGCCTTACCCTCGTGCACTCGTTCAAATCCGAACCGCGCGTAAAGTCTCTCGGCTGGATTCGCGTTCAGCACCTCTAAGGTCAGTTTCTTTTTATTCAACTTTCGAGCGAGTGCTTCCGCGTGCTCGAGTAATCGACCACCGACGCCTTTCCCTCGCGCCTGGGAGGAAACGCAAAGCGTCGAGACGTACGCTTCTTCTGGTTTTGGTGTGTGTATAAAATCGTCCGAGCTCGTTCGCGGATACTCCGTCGCGGATACTTTTACGCATCCGATAACGACGCCGCCGCCCAAATCGCTTTCACCGTTTTCGCCTAAAACTTCGATGGCAACTATAACAGTCTCTAAACTTTCCGGATGCAATCGATAAAATCTCGCAAACTCTTCCTGAGTCCCCAAGCAGTTCGAAAACGAGATGCAGTTACAGAAATCTTTGCTCGCGTAAAAAGTATTCAGCAATTCGTTGCAGCTTTCAAAATATGTTTCCGAGAGCGGTTGGTAGTAAATCATTTCTTCTGGCGTTTTTGTTTGTGTGTCTTTACTTTTCAAAAGGACTCCTACTTCTGGGCGATAAATTCGCGTACTCCTCCGGCGATATCAACTTTTTCATGCTCAGAGCGTGTATTTTGTCCATCTCTCTCTCCAAAGCTTTGGTCACCAGTCTTTGTTTGGTCAAACTATTCTTCCCTTCGAATTTCGGACTCACGCAAAATTGTATCTCAAACGCGCTTCCGCACGATCCAGAGGTGTCTACGATGGATACGTGAGATGCTTCCAGGTGCGACTTTAAGAGTTCTTCTATTTTGGCTACCGATGACATTCTTCTTTTTCTTCGTCTTCTTCTTCTTCTACTGTGTGTGTGGTTGTGCGTGTGTTTCTAATGAAGAATTCACAAGCTTGTGATTTACATTCCCCTAGAGTTTTTTTTAGGTGTTGTGACATAATATGCGTCACAACGGACGGAGGAGCGACGATGTCCTCCCACGAAGAACATCCAGACGCGCACTTATACGAGTCCGACCGACGGCTCTTTCGCGACCGGATTAGAGAAAATACTACCACGAACAACAACAGTAACGACGACCTGTTGGCGACCCATCGGAGAGAGACAGAGCAGTTATTATACGCCTCCGATGCGAGTTTATTTTCCCAAGGCGCAGATTTGTGGCTCTCGGACCGGCTGTTGTACCGAACGAAACGAGATTTTGATGATGAAAGTTTACGGAGAGATGTGGAGAGATTGAGAACAGAGAGTGGTTTCGTGTTTCATACTGCGAGTACGACGAGGAGCGAGAGCAGACGAGGATGTAATAGTAGTAGTAACAGCGGGGAAGGCGACGGTGAAGAAGTTGCTCACTTTTCTGAGTGCGCAATCTGTTTGGCGGAGTTCGCGAACGGCGAACGGTGCATAAAATTAAAGTGCAAACACGTGTATCACGAAACGTGCATAGTAAAAACGTTAGAGAGGGAGAAACGGGAGTGTCCTTTGTGTAGGAGCAAGGATTTGTGAGTGAGTGTAGCTATCGATTGTATCATCATAAGAGTTGTAACGCCGCGCGGCAAAGCTTAATAAAAAAATGCTATGTATCTATTCTATCTATTATTCTCAGCTTTAACTAACTCGTCATGGAGAATATTAATCAAACCAATCGGATTGTCGCTATGAACCCAATGACCAGCTCTTTCCAATACGTGATAGCTTACTTTCTCCTCCTGTTTCAGCATCTCGATGCGCTTCATCGCGTCTGGCTTCCAATCGGATGACTTTTCAGCCTTTACGATGTGGACGTGCACGTCATCGTGATCTTTCTCTTCCAGCGCGTGCCACAAAGCAGTTTGTTGAAAGCTTTCGTATAAGTCTCTCAATATTTTTCTGTCAAATTGCCACGTCAGGCTCGTTTTAGTCGTATCGTCGTTACCTTCTACATGCGCGCCGCCGGGATTGGCGAGAACGAGATTGGAACCTAGCCAATCGATAATACCGCTGGATATTTGTAACGGCGCTAACTGGGCTTTTAGATACTCCCTATTTGGAACAACTTCTGGTAACTTCTCCGTCGCTTTTAAAATAAATTCAGCCCCGAACATATCCTTCTCCACTTCATACGGTACCGAATCTAGCGTAAATACCAACCGTCGTTTTTTTGCGCTCGACGACGACAACGACGTCAACGATTGACTATATTCTAACGCTATCTTCCCTCCTAGCGAATGCCCAATGACAACATCCGGAACTATTTCGTGATGTTTACTGTATCTTTCGATATCCTTCGCAGCATTTATAATCGTGTGTGGCGCGTAATCGTGAAATCTCGGCGAATTTCCGTGGCCTCTTATGTCAATCAAGTGAAAGCGAAACGCAGTTTTGGGGAGTGATTCTCTCAACTTTTCCGAGAGCATAGTGATCGGTCCCCGCCAGTTCTTTCCTTGGCCCATTAACCCGTGCAGAACGTACACGTTCCTCTTGTCCTCTTCGTCGTCATTTATCGCGTGCGTGGTTGGGATTATCTGAGAAGCGAGTACTTTTTCCGCGACTTTGTTGGTGGTGGTGTTGACAGTTGAGTACGAAGTCGACGCTCCCGAGTCAAAAGCGACTCTGCTTTTAACGGCAGCGGTCGTTTTTTCATGAACACTGTCTCCAAAAACGCACGGAGGAGAAAGCGCGGCAAAGATTCTCTTCTTCACTCCATGCTGCCGCCGGACGAGCATGAGTGTCGTGAGTATTGTGCGTGTTTTTGCGTTTGTGGAGATTCGTTTTGTTTTGTTCGAGGTGTTGAAAAAACTTGTACAATAAAAAAGTTCTACGACCAGTGTATGAGTACATGTAGCTGTCTTTTGTGTGTGTCTTTGACTCTTCTCCTTCTCTTCTTCTTTCTCTTCTTCTTTCTTTGCAACTCATCTCCCAACGAGTCGCTCGAGCACGTGAACCGCCCCGTCCCTGAGTTTCTGCAACGGACTCTGCTGTCGTTCTTTTTCTTCGCCGCTGAAATCCCAACCTTCTTCGTCGAGCGCTTTTTGCACCGCTGCTGGATCATCTATACTCTTCGCCATCTGCAATCGAGTGACTCCCTTGATTGACGCGTTTGGTGCTTTCTTCCTGAACAACGCGACCAAAACTTTGCGAGGGAGAAGTAGCGCATTTGCGTTTGCACCCGCACGAACCATGATTCTTTTGTGTTTGTATCGCACATCTTCAAAGTTCAATCCGGTGAAAAGCCCGTTGTGGAGAGCTTCGTCGAGCACGATCTTCTTCCATCTCCCGTAGCCATGCTTTTCGACACCATCTAAAAGTCTCTCATCATGTTCCTCTGCGTTCCACGCCAAAAACTTCTCGTCTCTCTTTCTTTTTCGAGCTTCTTCTTCCTCTTCCTCCTCTTCCTTTTCCTCTTCCGATTCTTCTTGTTCTTCTTCTTGTTCATCTTCTACTTCTACTTCTTCTCCTTCTTCTTCTTCTTCTTCTTCTTCTTCTTCTTCTTCTTCTTCTTCTTCTTCTTCGTCCTCCTCCTCCTCCTCCTCTTCTTCTTCTTCCTCTGAAGGAGGAAATTCGTACGGATCGTCGTTCTGCAATTCTGTGTCGAACTGGATGTCCCGCGCGTTCACAGTTTTGCCGCCCTTTCTCCCGTCTATTTTGATTTTTATCTTTTTGAATATCTCCGGCTGTCTTTCAGCGTTGTTGTTCTTCGCTGTCGCGCCGAGTGGTCGTTTCTTATTGTCCTTCGCAAAAATGTTCACATTTTTTGGAGTGACGATTCTGTTTGGCGTTGCCGACGCGCCGAGTGGTCGTTTCTTATTGTCCTTCGCAAAAATGTTCACATTTTTTGGAGTGACGATTCTGTTTGGCGTTTGTTCGAACTCGTCCTCGCTATCATCGTCGACTTCTGGATCTTTACCACCTCTCATGCTCTCGAGGTTGCGTTCCAAGTCTTTGTCCGCTCGTATCAATATTTTATCCTCGTCCAAATTTGGGGAATACTTCTCGTGCGAAATATCCATGCTCGCCTCGTGTAAAAACGTGGGTCCCAACGCTACTTTCGCTCGTTTATAGTACGCTTTCAGCTCCACCAAAAGCTCGTTCACGCTATCTTCAAAGTGCGTTCCTGTTATTCTGCTGTTCTTGCCGCTCCTCTTCAGTTCATCCGTTGAGTTCAAGTTATCTTGAAGTTGCTTTCCTGGACTCAGCGGCCCGTCCCCGCCGAACGTGTCCAAGTCAAACTTTTCCGTCGTCTTCTTGTCCGTATTGATGCGCTCAATCTCCAGTAATCTTTGACCAATCTCATCTAGCCTCTCTAACTCGTCTCTGACCCCGTCCATTTTCCCTTGCGGCGTCTCCTTTAACTCCGCGTACACTTGAGACTCCCACACGCGTTTGAACTCGTTCAGTTGTCTCTCGATTACCAACTGCACCATGTGCGAAACAAACGCCAACGCCATGATTTTCTTGTGCGGACGCATGCGCTCGTCCAATTTCTCTTCTCCTTTCAAATCCATCGTGTATAAAATCTTCAACAAAATCGGATACAACTTCAACGACCGTTCCTGCCAATCCCAATTGGCTCCGTCCTCCCCACAAACGTATTTCATTTCCTCCAAAAGTATTCGGATTGATAAAACTCTCGGCATACCCAACGAAGAATCGTCCTCGTCTAATTGCTGCGTCGCAATCTTGCAATACTCAACTTTCAACGACCACGGAACGTGCTCGCTGTCCGTGATAAACTCGAGCATCCAGAGAATTTTCAACCGCGTTCGACTGACAGATTCGTTCAGTTGTTCTTTTCTCGAGAGGGGTTTCTTTTTTTTACCAATTTGAGGAGGAGGAGATGGACTCACTGCTCGCTCTGGTGGATCGACGACTGCAGGAGGAGGGTCAACCACCACCCGCGAGCTTCGCGGCAGGGCTTTACTCGAGGGTCCTCGCTTCGCGGTTTGCTTCACGCGCATCTTCTTCTTCTTCTCTGCTTAAATTATTAGTATGAATTTTGTGTGTGTGATGATGTGAATGAGTTTTGAAGAAGAGACTTTTGTTGAACGATTTTTTTTGACTGAACAGCTGAACCAGAAACCTAAATTTCGCCTCTTCTAAATTTTTCTTTTTCTCTCTCTCTCGTCACCAGTGTCAGTCTCTCTCTGCTTCATTAAACCCACCATCCACACAAATATGTGCTTTTCATCACGATGAGTTTAATACGTAATACATAAAATGAGCCTTCGAAGCAGAGGAGCAACTGTTAAACGCGCGTTCGTGTTTCTCGTTTCGACCGTCGCGACGTATTCTATTTTGCACTATTTAGGGGGACTGGAGGAAGAAGGTGATTTTACGTCGCACGCGTCATCATCATTCGACGACGTCGTCGACGCGCATCCTCACAACATTCGAGACGAGTTACATGCTGATAGTAATGTGTTCATGTCCTCCGCGTCACCTTCTCCTTCTCCTCCACCGCCTGTGCCACCGTCAACAACAACAACAACAACAAAAGAAGAAGAAAAGAAATGGTCCCATCCCACATCCATGAGGCGAAAACCAACCGCGGAGGAAATAGAACAAGGTAAGGGCAAATTTCACGTCATGCTGACTGCAAACGAGCAATCCTACGTCGCTTGGCAATCTAGAATTATGTACCAGAGATACTTGAAACTTTTGAGCAGCGAAGACTCGGGCGCGTTTGGCGGGTTTACGAGAGTGTTGCACAGCGAACGCGCAGATATATTGATGGATGAAATTCCAAGCGTGGTAGTTGATCCGTTACCGAAAGGTGTCGATGAAGGGTATGTGGTTTTAAATCGGCCATACGCAATCAAGCAGTGGTTGGAGAAGTATAATTTCGCGGAAGAGTATGTCTTCATGACCGAACCGGACCATTTATATTTAAGACCGATTCCGTTGTTGGCGCAACCAAAACTCGCCGCTGCTTTTCCATTCTTTTACATCAATCCGAAAGATCCGAAATTCACTCCTATTGTACAAAAATTTAACAAAGTAAACGCGGATTTGAAAGATTTTGCGCCGATTGGGAATTCGCCGGTGATGATTCACAAGGATGAACTGAAGAAAGTCTGTACGGTTTGGGACACTTTAGCGATTAAAATGAAACAGGACCCGGAAACTAACTCGGCGTTCGGATGGGTCTTAGAAATGTGGGCGTATAGCATCGCCTCCGCGCAAGTTGGCGTGAAGTACGATTTAGTTCCGGAATTCATGTTGCAACCGCCATGGGATAAAACCGAAGAAGTTCCGGGCGGGAAGAAAGGATACATTCTTCACTATACGTACGGCCAAGATTTCAACGAAAAAGGAAAGTTTACCCCAGGTAAAGTTGGAAAATGGCATTGGGATAAGAGAGATTTCACGTGGAAGAAACCTCCGAAAGAAGGCTTTGAGATGCCGCCGGAAGGGACTCACCCTTTGACCATCAAGCTGATGGAAATGATAAACGACGGCATACGATCCATCCCGAATTGGTGATTTTAGAGTATTAGTCATGTAGAAAGAGAGAGAGCTGCCTAGTTCACATAGATTCTTACTGCACGTGCTCTTTGCGCATTCGCCCTCTTCCACTAATCTCTTTTCACCAGTCTTTCTCCAGTTTTTCGTCATCGTCATATTTTTATCACATCTTTCTTTCTTGGAACACACGCTGCTGCAAAGAGAGAGAGTGAGTGAGAGCGAAATCTAGAAGAAGAAGAAGAAGAAGAAGCATCAACATCTTCTGTAATGTGAACGCAGAGGCAATTGCAAGAGGAATACCAAACAAACAGTAATAGGAAGAAAAAGAGAGAGAGACAAGAAGAAAGTCGTTACGAGATAAAGAAGAGATGGAGGAAGATTTATTTCTAAAGCGAGAAGTTTTAGAAAAGTTACGGCGAAGAAACGAAGAAGAAGTCCTTCCGTTCGTAGAGATCTTCGCGTCTCACAGGAAAGCGCGCAAACGATGCGAAAAGTTACAGCACGAGGTTCAACAGTTGAGAAATAAAACCGCAGAGTTGAGCGGGAAAAATGTTGGACTGATGAGTGCTTTAACGAGAGCGCAAGAAGAAAACGCGAAAGCGAAAACGAGCAAAGAAAATTCCGCGAAAGTCTCGAGATTGCAGGAAGAATTGACCGAGGCGCACAAGAAAAATGTGGAAGTTATGGAAATGGCATCGACTGCGAATCGCGAAAAAGAGAAAGCAAAGACTGAGTTGGAAACAACGTCGAACGAGTTAAAAAACGCGAAAGCGGCTTTGAAAAATTTACGCGAGTCGTGCGCAAACTTGGAGAATGAATTGAAAACGGCGCAGAAAGCGGCGGAGATCGCCGGAGCAGAAGCGGAAGCGAGGAAGGAAGATAAACTGACGGCAATCGCGCGCGTAGAAGAATTGAAAAAGGAAAATCAACAACTCGTAGAAAGAGTGATGGAGATGAAAATGAAAGAAGCGGAGAAGATGAACGAAATCAATGAGTTATACGAAGACTTGCAGAGACAAAAGAAGGCAAGCGAATTGAAATCGATTGCGAACGAAATGAACGCGACGGCATCCGCAAGTATGCGTGGTCTATCGTTGGATTCGTCCTCGTCTCCTGGTTTTGGAGATTCGTTCGCGGGAAGTATTCCGAGTCGAGAACAGTTTCACTGTCAGGCGAATCAAGGCGCGACTCATCGAGTGTCTTTCTTCAGATCGGGTGAAATATTAGGAACGTGTGGAGACGACAAGCGCGTCGCATTGGTGAATGCAAATTCAGGGCAAGTTTCTTCGTATTTAGAGGGTGCTTTAGGAAGTCTTTTGGATCTCTCATTCTCCCCGGATGATAACTTCTGTTTGGGATGCGGCACTGATAAAGCTATTCAGCTCTGGGAACTATCGAGTGGACGCGTGCGACATCGAATGACTGGACACGCGGATAAAGTCGTCGGTGTGGAATTTTGTCGCATGGATAAGCAAAGAGCGATTTCGTGCTCGCACGATCGAACCATTCGAGAGTGGGATTTACACAAAGGCATATGTTTGACTTCTACGCCGTGCGCTTCAAACGTGAACACGGTCGTGTATGGGGACACTTCCCAATTCGTCTTGAGTGGTCATTTAGACGGTGGTGTGAGGATTTGGGATCTGCGATCGCGCGGTGGACTACCTACAAATGAGAAGAAAGCTGTTCACGAGCAGCAAGTAACCTCGATACAGCTGTTACCAAACGAACGCGAAATTTTGACATGCGGGCGCGACAACGTGATTCGAATATTAGATTGCAGAACCCTAGAGGTTTCCGCGGAGTTCTCTGCTTCGAATTTCCGCGTTGGAACGAATTGGACGAACCCGTCTTTTTCGCCGAATCAATCGCATATCGCTTGCGGCGGCGCAGATGGAGCCGTTTTTATCTGGTCGGCGACCGATCGCGTGCTGAGAACGACGTTGCGGAAGCACAACGCTGTCGTCGCGACGACCGCATGGAGCCCATCTGGATTAGCGAGTTGCGATAAAAACGGGAAATGTATCTTATGGAGTTGATCGCTTATATTAGAATCTAGTACAGTTAGCATATTATATAAGATTACGAACACTATTGTTTTTTTTCAAAGAGAGTGTCAAATTAAAGAGCGCTAATGGTTGAAATATCCTCACTGGTCGACAGCAACGTCTTCATGGATTGAAGGTTTTCCGACCAATTCGACAGGCTATTTTTCAACTCGCTCCATTGGTCCCTCCCAAACACTCTTTGCGTGGCTCGAGTGATTATGCATACCTCTCTGACTTGATCCAATTTTGCGTCTACTAAACCGGAAGAGATGCCGCGAACAACCCACTCTTCGCATTCTTTCGAGTCAATCTTCAACTTGTCGCAAATTTCTTTGTACGAGACTTCACCCCCACCGTTTCGAATGCCACCTAACGACATTAATCGCATTTTCGTCAGCGTTTCCTCCTCGTTCAGACCGAGATCTTTCAAAACTGCCCCGTTGCTCTTCGCAAACGCCAAGTAATCCGAAACGTCTTTCGTTAAAAATATTTCCAACAACTCAAACACCTTCCCGTTGGACGATTTCAACGCTTGAATGGCTTTATAATCCAGCAAATCGCAGCTAAAGCTTGTTTTCAAGCGGATGAAACTCGCGATGGCATCTTTGGCCGCCGCTGAAGATTCTCCGAGAGCGCTTTCGCTGTTTTCAAACGTTGCCAAATATTTCAACATAAACTCCATCGCCTTCTCCTCTTTACCACCCATACCGCTCAATAAATTCGCAATCTCTAAATACACGTTTCTCTCCGACCCGTTGTTATTATTCATCTGTTTCCACTCCTCCATGGACTCCTCCACGTGTCCGACTAAAGTTCCCACCACGTGTTCCATGTTTGCTTTTTTCACGTATTCGATTATTCGACAAAACAACTTAAACTTCGTCTCTAAATCGCTCGCCAGGTTGTATAACTGCATCAAAATTCTCGATCTCGACTCCACTTTCGACGTCGCGCTCTCCATCGCCTTCTCTGCGATCATATCGAACGCTTTCTTTCTCTCCGTTTCCACTTCAAATCTTTCCGCGACCGTGGCGGCGATGATAAACACCGTCTCCACGTCCTGCGCTTTCGCATCGCTGAACAACTTATCGTTGTTCTCCAACAACTTTCCAATTAACTGGCAATCCATCGGTAACTTCGAGCACTCCTCCGCGTGTTTCTCCGCCTCCTTTGCCGTTTTCTTAGTCGTAGTACTCTCGTCGTCTTCTTTCCAGTCTTTTTGGTAATCGCCCCCGTGGGCAATCGTGTACACGAATCTCGCCGCGTTCGCGATCGGTTCTTTGTCGTCTTGGCCGACCACCACGCACGTTTGTTTGTGTGTTGACATCGTGAGAGATGGAGAAAAGTCTCTGTTGTTCGCGTTTACGCGTGTGTGTGTTCTATTTCTTCTTTTCTTTCTGAAGAAGAAGAATGTAGTCACGTTTCCACAGCCCTAGAGTCTCATCTCTCCTTTTCTCGCCTTTTTTTGCTTTGCCCCTTCTTTGGGTCGACGACGAGCTCGTCGTCGTACAACTTTCAAAAAAAAAAATCTTCTCATCATCATCAACACTCTCTTCTTGCAAAGAATTTCCTCATCATCAGTAAGTACTCTCTCGTCGTCGTAAAAAGAAGAAGAAGAAGGAGAAGAATGGCATCATCGTTCTCGAGAAGAGATTTGGTGTCGAGATTGTTGGTGAATGAATCATCGAATGCTACGACGAATTCTTCTTTGTCGTTGTTTTCAACGAACCCATCATTTCAAGAAAATCAGCAATACGGAGGAGGAGCTTCGGCGATATCGACGACGACCACTGGGGTTGAAGATTTCGAACGAGACATCTGGCCGCAAATTGTGGACGGGAACGCGTTCGAGAATCAACTGATTGTTTTGAACTTCCTCCCTACTGGGTGCGAAGGTATCGACGACGTTTTAGCGGGAGGGACCTCGGAAACTGGTGAAAGCTTAGGAGGTGGTTTACGACAAGGCCAAGTGACGGAAATTACCGGCGAGTGTGGGAGCGGGAAGACGCAGCTGTGCTTGTCCGCGGCAGCGAGTGCGGCAACGTTAGGGCACAGAGTCGTGTTTGTGGATACGAATGGGGTTTTCTCGGCGGAAAGGATCAAAGCGTTTCATCGGAATTTTTGGTCCGACGAGGCGACGGAGGAGGAGATTACCGCGCACTTGGATAAAACGTTAGAGTTGATTGCAGTGCACGACGTTCACGACGTGTTTACGCTTTTACATTTGCTGGATCAGTTGCAACAAGATGCAAGCGAGGAAGACGATAATCCGGAGAAGTCAGATACGATGGGTTTGTTGGTGATTGACTCGTTGTCGCTTTTGTTGGCACCTCTATTAACGAGAGCGCACCATCAAGGCCACACGGTGATGACGATGGTGGCGGTGATGTTGAAAGCGATCGCATCGGAGAGGAAAGCGGCGGTTTTATACACGAACCATACCGTGGCGGACAGTTCCTCGACTGGGGATTTCAATAGCGTTGGAAATTATGGCGCGCATAAATATCACCAACAACAAAATACGACGAGAGAAACGACGACGAGTAGTTTGAAACCAGCTCTCGGCGTGCGATGGACGTCTGTCCCTCACCGTCGCTTGCAGCTCTCCAAAGTCAACGTACATCAAGAAGGTGAATTCGCTACCGTGGGAGGAGAATTTACAAACCCTCCGGAATGTACAAAAATAAAAGCCGAGGTTGTTTACGGAGGCGTGCAAAACAAAAACGGCGGTTGTTATTTTCAAATCCAACAAAACTCTCTGCAAACCTTGCCTCAAAGCTTTGTTTAGGCAGAAAAGCAGCGCTGTATAAAAGAAGACGTATCATATTATTAGCCCGCGTGCACGCGTAGATTTAGCACAGCAGCGCGAGTAGTTTCTCGATTGAGGATTTGTACTAATATAAAATAAAGAAAGAGCAAAGCACATTGCACGTGCGTCGTAACCCTCAAAAAAAAAGTGTGCGTCTGCGCGCTCGAATTTTAACTCCCATTTTGAAGATGATGTTGATGTCAGCAACCACACCATCAACTTCAACGATTACGACGAGTAGTCGTCGTACGTTCTTCCCTGAATCCTCCGCCACGGTCGCGCGTTTGCGACGACACGCACTGCGACGACCAGGGACTACGACGACGACGACGACTGAATGCGCAGCTCGAAAAGAAGATAAAAATGGTTGTTTGGAAAGAAGACGAAGAAGAAGAAAAAGCGTCGCACTTCACTCCTGGAAAGGACGAGGAGGAGGAAAACGCGGTGGAGATAACGCGTTGGAACCGCCGAACGCTATTCTGGAAAACTTTGCATCGGACACGAACAACGAAGAAGACGTCATCAACGCTCCAGCGACTTTAATTAACCCACTGCTGAAGAAACAGAAAGACGCGACGAACGAGGAGGAAGAGAGCGAAAGAGTCAAAGCAAAGCCAATCGTCAATCCGGAAGATTTTACGTTGCAACCGGGAGAAGTGTCGAAGTTTAAAGCTCCGACGACGACGGTTGAAGATTTACAGCTCTCCGGGTGGTATTTGAAGGCCATCTTGACTGCGGATGTGTACGACGTGGTGGTCGAGACGCCGCTGGAACTCGCCGCTCGATTATCAGAGAGAGTGACGGCGAGCGTACCAATGACACCAGGAGGAGACGCGCAAAAACAGAAGCGAATATTCTTAAAAAGAGAGGATTTACAGCAAGTCTTTTCGTTTAAGATTCGTGGAGCGTATAACAAGATTAAGAATTTGAAGAAGGAGGAGTTGGAGAGAGGAATTATAACCGCGAGCGCCGGGAACCACGCGCAAGGCGTCGCTTTGAGCGCAAAGACGTTGGGTATTAAAGCTGTGGTGGCTATGCCAGTAACTACTCCGAAAATTAAAGTAGAAGCCGTTCGAAGACTCGGCGGTGATGTTGTTCTCATTGGCGAGAACTTTGACGAAACCGCAGCGTACGCGAAGAAACGATCCGTAGACGACGAGATGACATTCATTCCACCGTTCGATGAACCGTACGTCATTGCTGGCCAAGGTACTTGTGGGGTCGAAATTTTGCGACAATTACCGACGGCCAAAGCGGTATTTATTCCCATCGGAGGTGGAGGTTTGATTGCGGGCGTGGCGACGTATTTGAAGACGATTGCGCCAAAGATAAAAATTATTGGCGTCGAGCCGAGCGGCGCAAACGCCATGGCACAGAGTCTCGACAGAGGCGAGCTCGTGAAACTATCCAAGGTCGATGGTTTTGCAGATGGGGTTGCTGTCAAAGAGGTTGGCGTGAATTGCTTTCAGCTTTGTCAACAATGCGTCGACGGGGTGATGATGGTTCGTACCGATCAAACTTGCGCAGCGTTGAAGGACGTATTCGAAGATACGCGTTCGATTTTAGAGCCGTCTGGGGCGCTTGCCGTCGCCGGTGCGAAAGAGTGGTTGAATGCGAATCCAGATTTTGAAGGCGACGTTGTTTGTATTACGTCCGGGGCAAACATGAACTTTGACAGATTGAGAGTCATCTCGGAAATTGCCGACGGTGGTTCCGGTACGGAAGCGACTTTGATTTCCGCGATTCCCGAAGAAAATGGCTCATTTAAAAGGTTCGTCACCTTAGTCGGCGAGGATACAAACTTCACGGAGTTTAAATATAGAGTTCAGAATCTTAGTGGCGATGGTAAGAAGAGTTTAGCGAAAGTTTTATATTCGGTGAATGTAGAGAGCGAGACGCAACTCCAAGCATGCATAGCGCGCTTGAGGTCGAACGGTATTCCTACGGAGGATTTCACTAAGGATGAAACGACGCAAACGCACTTGAGAAATATAACTGGTGGTGCTTCGAGTATTCCGAACGAGCGATTATATAACATCGCTATTCCAGAGAGAGCGGGAGCGTTGGCAAACTTTTTAGATTTCATATCGCCGAGATGGAACGTGTCGATGACCCATTATCGTGCAGGAGGACAACGAGAAGCGTCCGTCCTCGTGGGAATTCAAGTTCCGGACAGTGAATTAGCGGAGATTGAAGCAGCTTTAGATGGGTGCGGTTACGAATACTCGTGCTTGCAAAGCAACGCGGCTTACAACATGCTCTTTGAAGATAATTGAATATGTAATCAAACTATTTTATGTAGAATCAGTAGAAAAATATTGTCGGCGGTCAGACTATAATTTTAAAATCAATTCTAGGAATCGTCACGTGGTAACATCCAATATCCACATCGAACTTCGGTTTTCGCTTACTCTCTATGACTCCTTCCGCATCGGGCGCTCTTTTCTTCACGTCCCATCGGACCGCCGCGGAGACTCTTTCGTGCGGCTTCACCTCGTACTTCCTCAAACTCTTTGTCGCTTGGTCCCAATGCCTCGACGCTATTCTATAATTGAACGAAAACTTCGAATCCTCCGGGTCCTCTGGTCTATGTTTATACCCCGCCACACCTTGTAAGGTTAAATACTCTCCGAGATTGAATCGTTTCGAAAAGACGTCGACTTCGCCTTCCTCGACAGAGACTTCAATTTTCTTCACCGGGTTCGTGTACCATTTATTATCTATGCCGTCCTCACCGAACGAAGAGTGGGAGACAAAAAGTTTCGGTTCAATTTCCAGTCGATAGTCTACTTGTGCGTTTCTAATGTCCATTTTTACCGCTAAGTTTGCCTTCGGAGTGCTGTTTTGGGATGGAAAGAAAAAATTTTACTCGTGAGTCAAGCACTTGTTGCTTTTGTTTGTTGTTGTTGTTAAAAGCGCTCTTTCGTGTGGAACACTAAGGAAACGAACACGGAGAGAGAAGAAAGAGAAAGAGAAAGAGAAGAAAAGGAACGCGCGCTCTCTCGCGCTTTACTCACAGCGTCTTAACTTTCAACCGATAATCCGGTCTGCACGAAATCGTGTACGCGTCTTGCGCGTTGTTGATGAGCTTCTCGAATCCTCTTTGCAAACGCTCGACGATGTGAACGTCCTCAAAAGAAGAAGAAGAAGGAGAAGAGGAGGAGTTTGATAAACTGTCCATCTCGTCGCTGTCGTATCTGTACGAGTCTCGAGTGTCTCTCAACGACAAAGACGAGGAGAAGTCGTCTTTATCGTCCTCGTAGTTCATTTAAAAGTGTTGTGTGTGTGTGTGTGTGTGTGTATTATAAAGAAGAAAGCGTTAGAAAAGCGAATATACGAGAGAAAAAGCTTCAGAAATCTTCAAATTGTGACGCGCTTGTTCTTAGTAGTATTACAGTAGTATTAATGCTCGATATGATGATGAAACTGAGACCGTGGGGCTGCTGCCGTTGCGCGTCGTCGAGGTCAACGATTGAGAGCAGCCACCAAGTCGTTCTTCGACGCGTCGTTTACGTCGCTTCTTCTTCTACTTTTACTTCTTCTTCGGCCGCCACGAACAACAACTGGATGAGAGATTCGAGAACGAAGACGATTGAGACGACGATGATGATGCGTAAGTCGAGGGCAAGGAATGGAGGAAGAGTTAAAATGTTCTCGACTTCTGGGTCTTCTTTGTCCTCGCTGAGTGCGAGCAGTGCGGATGAGAAGAACGACAAGTATTACAAGCAGATGATTCTGTTACAAAAACAACCACAGCAGTCGAGAAGAAATACCAAGTTGGACGTTCGAGCGTTCGCTTCGGGATCAAAAGGAGGTGACGGCGACAAAAAGAAAAACAAAGCGACGAAGAAAAAGAAGGTCACGAAAGAACAACGAGAAGAAGAAGGAGAAGAAGACGGCGACATCGCCTGGGAAGAAGAAGGCGACGAGGAAGAAGAAGTAGAAGCGGAAGATATCAACGTCGTTTACGCGGACTACGATGAGAAAGACGTGCAAGGAGGAAACATCGATACTGCGAGTACACCTTGGGGTGAGCTCGCATTAGAATGCGTGAAAGTGGTATTAAGTGAGGAGAAGAATATCGAGGAATTTGAAGGCAACCTTCAACTGTTTGCGTTTAAAGCGATACCGAGCACGAAGCGCATCATGATTTCTGTGGATGATTTGGACGACCAATATGGTTCACCGAATTTGGACGATTTGATTGCCGTGTCGAGGAAGCTGAACGAGCTCGCAGAGTCGAAAGGATTTCCAGACGACGTTGCTATTGAAGTTGCGTCTCCGGGAGCGGAGCGAAAGTTGACGATACCGGAAGATCTATTGAGGTTTCGCGAGTTGAAAATGAAAGTGATTTATAACGACGATGAAAACGACAACCCGGAAAACGAGACGATGATATTAAACGTAGAAGATTTTGAAGAGGAAAGTGGGCTAGTTGTGTTTAGATTGGCGGACGTGCAAGAGAATAGACCTCCTAAGAAAGGCATGCCAATGTCAAAAAAGAAGAAGGAGTGGAGGAAAAAGGTCAAGTACGTTGACATTGCTTCTGCGAACTTGTACATAGACACGGCGATTTGACGAGAGATTTGAAGCGTGCGCGTTTACTTTTATATATAGCCTGTAATTGCTGTTGTATTCTTAATTTACATAAGTTATTAGTCATGCTCTATGATCTCTCTCCTTCTTATTCAAACACACATACACACACAGCGGCAACACGTCTAAGCAATAATTAAAAATAGGTACAGTGTGGTACAAACATTTTACTACTATTTCTTCCAATTTTCGGAGCCCGTTCCGCCTAACTGTTTGGAGACAAACTCAAACAAACTCCACGTAATCGCCTGTTGAAATGTCCTTCTGGCGATTCTCGGTACCGCTCCAACGTACAATCCTCTCAACCCTTTTTCTGCTAAAATCGAACTAAAAGTCACCATCGGTTTAATATTCCTATCTAAATTTCTCTGAATTTGTAGTCTCGTTCGCAACACGTCCGGCGGTTGAGTGAGAAACGTGGCGAACCCGCCAGCGAACGCCCCGCACAACAGCGTGTCGTACGACGACACTTCCCTCCCCTGCTTCTCCGCCAACGACGCCGTGAATTCTCTCGCTTTCATAAATACTAACAAGTTCAATCCGGAGAACGGCGCGTCTCTTAAAATTGTCGGGACAATCCCGCTAAACAAACCTTTCGCGCCTTCCTTCTTGGTGATATCCACCAACATTCTACCTACCGACCTTTTATATTCCGGTCCACCGCCGTATTCTAATCTCGTTTTTACCACCGATATCGGGTTTAATAAAGTTGCAATCGACGCTCTCGATACCGCCCCAACCATAAACGTTTGCACGCTATTCTCAAATTCCGATTGTTTCTTCTCGCCGTTCGCGTATTTCTTCTTTTGCCACTGCTTCACCTCTTTTTGCATCTTGTCCAAAACGAAGAAATATAAGCCAGCCCCGGCGGTCGTTCGTATGCACGACGCGGACACTCCGCTCCACAGAGCTAAAACCCCTTGCGTTCTCACCACTCTGGAAGCGGTGGAGAATATGTTATTCGCACCACCTTGTCCTCCTGGTACTTGCATGCGCGTTTTTATAACTTCAAACGGTTGCAACGTGGCCGAGGCGACGAGACCGGCCGAGGCGCCTCCAACGAAAGAAGATGGGTTCCAACCACCACCACTGCTACTTTTATTGTTTGTCTCCGATGGGGAGTCCTTTTTTGTACTCTTACTCTTATTAGTAGTAGTAGTACTGGCCCCCCCGTCGTTCATTCTCTTCACCATTGTTAGTTATTCTGATGATGATCCAAACATCATCTGAAGATGATGGATGAATGCTGTTTTTCAACTCAATAAAAAAATCGTCCCAAAATTTTCAAAACTCCACAAAACAGGTGCTTGGTGTCAATTTTTAGCAACAACAACAACAACAACAACAACAACAACAAGTATGCCACCGATCGCTTGGAAAGAAGCGCAACAGCTGTGGAACAACAACGAGAATAATAAAGAGAACGGAAGAGGAGAATTCTTAATCGCGATGCACAAGTACGATCGAGCGATTAAAACGTTAGACGCGAAGCAAATGCAGTTACATAAAGAAGGGAAAAACAAGACGAAAATCAAACTGGAGGAAAAGCATAGATTGATTTACGACACGATCGCAAAGGAGTGCAGGAAAAGAGGACACATGAACCTCTCGGACGTGAAGGCTGTGTACGCTTTTAAAATGACGAGAGGGAAATATCGACCGATGTTGATGAAATACCCGGAAGAGTGGAACGCGAAAGCGATTGAACGGCAGACTAAAAAAGCGTTCGAGATGTGTGCTCAAATGAACGATAGTTCAGATTTTCGAAACGGGAAGAAAATATTGAACGTGCTTTCGTGCTTTTTGAAACAGCCCGGGATGAAAGGGATTGGCACAGCGACGGCTAGTTTGATTTTGTCCGTATACGACGTCAGGTTTCCTTTTTTATCGGACGAGGCCTTAGCTGTGGTGATTCCATCTTACGGAAAAGATCCGTACACACCGCTCAACTACGCAAACTTTGTCTCGCAAATCCAAAAGAAACGCGCGAAATTATTAGGGGAGAAGAACATTCACGATAAAGACGCGATATCGCACAGCGATATCGAAAAAGCGTTGTGGACGGTAGCGAGCGTCAATCTGGAAAAATAGTAGAACAGCATCTAGAAATAGAACGGCGCCGAGCGGCATTTGCTTTCATAAAATACATAGTAGTCACATTTTGAAAAACGTACGTCCTGCTTTCATTTTTACTAATCACGACTTTCCGAAGACCGTTTCTTTTCTTCGTGAATCTCAAGAGCGTTCATCAGCGTATCGACTAATAACTTTTGCGAAAGTGGTTTCATCACATACTTGTCCATGCCAGCTTCTTTACAGATATCCTGAGTCATAGAGATGATACCCGAAGACACAGCGACGATTGGAATGTTTGCAAAGTACCCGTCGGCGTTTTCAAGTTTTCGAATCTCTCTCGTAGCTTCTAAACCATCCATGACGGGCATTTGACAATCCATCAATATCAAGTCGAACAATTCTTCCTTCTTCTCTAGCTTTTTACAGACATCGACCGCTTCTCGACCGTTTGATGCTATCGTCAATTCAACTTTACCAATCTTGCGCATGAGCGCTTTGACAATCATCTGTGTCGGCAAAGAATCCTCGGCGTATAATATCCGCAAAGTCTTCTCGATATTCAACACCGGTTTAGAGTGCTTGGCATCATCGAGCTTGGATTCGGCGATTTGTTGAATGACTTCTTCGGTTTGTCGATTTCTATATTCCGCGACTTCAACGACAGAAGCTCTGGAAGATTCATCAAATTCGAGCGCTTCGAGCATATCGGTCACCGTAACAGCTAGGCATTCCACTTCACCTTTAGCTCGAACGGTTGCGTTTCTATATCCGACGCCTGGAGTTTTCTTATCTTTCCGCTTTTCAATCGCCGTTAGGAAGGCTAATTCACCGACGATTTCGCCAGCGTATCTAATACACAGAACGTCCTCGTTGTCGTTATTTTTGCTACTGCTATCATCTACCACCGCCGCCGCTTCTAACAACGCATCCATCAGCACCTCGCACTCGCCTTTATTTATGAAATACATTCTATCTCCTACTTCCCCTTTACGCATCAAAACTTCCCCATCCTTGAACCTTTCTATTCTAAACGCTGGTTGTAAAATAGCTGCCAAAGGATTCGTACGCACGGCGTTGTCGATATCTTCTTCGGTAACTTCCAACTTCATCGAAGGTGATTTCGTTCTCGGTCGTCCCAAAGGCTTTTTCCCTTCCTCGGTCACCCACGGATGTTCCATCATCCCAGCAATCGATATGCGTTCTTTCGGATCGACGACTAACATTTTTCGCAACATATCTTTCAACAAATTTGATAATTTCGGGGGCGGCGGTGAAGGTACGGTTGTTGCGTTGACAATGGCGTCTGCGTCTTCGTCTGGGAATTTCAACTCTGTGCTCTTCGCCATCGCAACAATTTGGAAAACCGTCTTTCCTGTAAACGGCAACCGCGCGGTTGCCATGTTATACAAACAGACGCCCAACGACCAAACATCGCTCGGCATCGGATCGTACCCGGTTTCGTCCAACATCTCTGGAGCTAAAAACGCGGGTGTTCCGGCTAAACGAGTCGATCTGGTCACCCCGGTCAACTCGGAATCTACGCTCACACCGAAATCGCACAGTTTCACGCCATCTGCCATTTTCAACATGTTCTCTGGTTTCAAATCCATGTGCGCAATTTCTAACGAGTGCAAGTAATCTAATCCTAAAACGATATCTCTCGCGTATCCGTGTAAAACTTTCTCTGATAGCGGCACTCTGTTGAATCGTGTAAAAATAGGCCCTCCGGGCGCGTACTCGAGGACCAAAATCAATTCGTTACTCACCGTATCGTCGATGACTTCGTGCAATTTTAACACGTGCGGATGCGAAAGTTTCTTCAAAATAGCAATTTCTTTCCTCACCGCCGCCTCTGCTACTCTCACCCGTTCGTTTCGTATCTTCAGCGCGTATAAATTATTATCCATCTTGTTCAACCCGAGTTTCACTTTCGCGTGCGCGCCTCGTCCCAAATCTTTAATCATAATGTATTGATTCAACTGCTCGTGCTCTTTATCGTCCATGATAATCGAGAGTTTCTGGACTGATGGTGTGAGTTTTAACGAACCTAATCGTCGATTTGCCACCTGTGGAGGTGTTTTCATTTGCGCGTTGTAATTCGTGGAAGAGGTGGAGGAAGTGGACGACCCTGTATTGGAGGAAAGCGAGTTCCGATCGTTTTCCTCCTCGTTGTTGTTGGCGCTCCCACTCGTCTTCTTCTTCTTATCCCTCTCGGAATCCTTATTCCTCTTATTATTCTTATTCTTATTCGTCTCATCTTTTCTCGAGTTGTCTTCGTACGTTTCCGTTTTATCCGTGTTCATCTTCTCGTCGTTTTCTTCGTTCTCGACGTTCTCCAGCGTCACCTGATTGGTTTTTTCCGATATCTCATCACCATCGTCGTCAAACAAAACTTTCTCTTCTTCTGTTTCTGTTGCTTTCGGGGCAAAGCAATAGAAACAGGAGGAGAAGAAGGACATCTTCTTCTCTCCGTTCTTCGTTTATTCTCCTCTTCGCGCGATGGACTGTGAGCGCTTTTAAAGAGTGAAGACAAAGAAGAAGGAACGGGGGGGAAATTTTCTAATAATCCGAAACTCTCACTCCCCTCTCTTCAGAAGAAAGTCGTCAAAGACACATATGCTGCATAAAAAAAGGGGCGAAGAGGGGGACAACTTTTTAACAACCACACAAGAGAACATAAAACAAACAACTCATAAACAACAACTGAGAGAAGAGAGAAGAGAGAGAGAGAAGAGAGAAACCCTAATAAGAGAAGAGAGAAGCGCCATTTATTATTACGAACGAGAAGACAACTAGTATTATGGACGTTGAAGGAGAGTGCAAACAACTGATACTCGCCATCGAAAGGATATCCACCGCCGAGAACAAGAAATCGTGCACTTTTGGTGCTTTATTTCGAGACGATGCGGTACAGAACGAGTTCGAAGCATTAAACGGAACTCTACGAGCGGCAAAGAAGAGAAAAATGATAAGCTTTGAAGGAGAGATGTTGTTGCAAGGAGCGCACGATGACGTGGTGATAACTGTGCTTTAGATTTAGAGCGACGTATGTATGTAGTAAGTAGCTAAAAATATATAGTCAACGACATCAAGCCGACGATGATGAAGAGAATAAGCCGTCCTCGCGGAACCACTTCAAAAGGAGCTGGTTAACTTCCTCTGGAGCGTCGTCTTGGACGCAGTGTCCTTGCCCTTCGAGTTCAATGAACGACGTCTTTCTTTGACTGGTTCGCGTTCGCGGCAAGTTTTGAAAGTATTGCCCGAGAGGGAAATCCAAGGGCGTGATTCGATCCTCACTGCCCCAGATGATAAATATCGGGCACGTCACCGCATCCATCAACTCTTCCGGTCTTGGTCCAGGATTTCCAGTGAGAATATTTACAAAGACGGGCAATGCGCCTTCATTCTCTGCGGCTTTGCATATGGATTTTACCAACGCATCGTCCACGCGAGCAGGATTTTTATAAACTCCCGCGAGCGCATTTCGGACGCTTTCTTCAGAGCGCACGTTGTCAAAAATCTTCGTCGCGACGGGTTCTATTTTCAAAATCGTGTCGATTATCGCCAGAACTACTTTAAAAATTGGTCCAACGAGTTTGTATTGCCACGCAAACCCGTCAAAATCGCCCGGCATTTGCTTCACTTTGTTGTTCATCCCGCCCGCGCAATTGATTAGGCAAATACCTTTAACCAACTCGGGCGTTTCGCTGGCCACGTGCACCGCAGCTAAGGAACCGATTGAATTACCCACTAATGCTACTGGTTCTTTGACAACCTCAGATATAAAGTTTGCAACTTGGTCTCTCCAAAATTCCATGGAAAAATCCACTCCGCTCGGTTTCGAGCTTGAACCGAAACCAACCAAGTCGATGGAAAACACTCGATGGTTCGGCAACTCGATGTCTCTGTATTGAAACCCGGAGACGCCAAAACCGTGAATTAATAAAACACACGGCCCATCTTTCGATCCTGATTCTCTGTACGCCACTTCGTGTCCTTGCCAAGTGTGGTATTTAATCTCGCTTTCTTTCACTTTTGTTGTTGTTGAAGAGGATGACGAGACGAAGAAGATATTTTTATTCATCATCATTCGTTTTCTGTTCTTGATGTTATTTCTTCTTCTCGAGGCAAAGGAGGTGGAAAGAGATGTGGATGATGATAAAGAAGAAGAAGAAGGAGAAGAAGAAGAAGTCGTGGGATTGAACTGTCCTCTCATCAAAGTGCCTGTCGTCGTCCGCATGATTTATAAATAATAAATTAAGATGAGTGTAGGAGTAGGAGTAGGTGATGAAATGACGTTTTGAAACCTAAAAATCGAGAGGAAAAAATCGACGCTTCACAAAATCTCGTTTTTGTCATGTGTAGTGATGAGTGGTGATGGAAGTCACGCGACGACGGGATCGGCGTACGTGAAACAGTTCTTCGACCCGGCGCACGGAGACTCCGGTCCGAGAGAGAAAATTGACGTGCTCGTGTCCAAAATTCAACGACTGAGTACTCAGTCGTCCTCAAGCGGCGTGAAAGAGAGAAACACTGATGAGCAGCAAAAGAAGATACATTATTGGAGAGCGAAAATGTTCTTGAAAGTTGCGAAATTGTACACAGAAAAAGCGTGGGTGCAACAAAAGAAACCTCGGAAGTTTTTTCTCCTCTTTCGCGGGTTCGATGTGACGAGTTCGAAAGAGACTCTGGTGGAATATAAGAAGAACTACTTACAGTTGAGCTTGTCCTCCATCGAACGAGCGCTGGATTTGCAACAACACGCCACGAACGAGTATTACTACTACGAGTGCGTAAAGTTGAAAGCCCATATTTTGTGCACCTTGAGCGCCTGCGACGCGTATTCGGAAAGGAGAAGGTGCGAACAAGCGTTGGAGTGCTTGTTATTACTCAACGAACTCGAAGAAAAAGAAAAAGAAAAGGGAGAAGAAACAGATACGAAGAAGATGATCATGCACATCGCGCACGCCGTCGCTGAGAAGAAGGGAAGCTGGGAAAATCTCGTGCGTCTGGAAAAACGTTTTGAAGAAGATTACGAAAGCGAGAGAAAAGAAGCCGCCGCGAAAGAGGAAGTGGAAGAGGAAGAAAACAGCGTAGCAAAAGCCTACGAGTACAGGGACGACTATTCTAACTATTTCAACGAGTTAGAGTACGACAGAGACGATGACAGAGAGGCTTTAGAGAGAATCATAGATAGTATAGTTATTAGGTGAGAAGGTGAATATTTTTATTTTATTTTTTGACGCGTCATAAAATCATGTCCTCCCTCCACCCAAACAACAACAAGCGCAAACAGAAATCTCTGACGTCGTTTTTCACCTCCTCGGCGAAGAAGAAAGAGAAGAAAGATGACGAAGAGAAAGAAAACCTAACAACAGAAGAACCAAAGAAAATGGAAGGGGAATCAACTGTGAAGGAAAATGCTGCTGCTGCTGTCGTCGTTCAAGGAGGAGAGTTGGAAAGTTTGTTCACGGAGAAGACGTGGTTGGATGTTTTCGCGGAGAACGAATTTCAAAAATCATACTTCAAACAACTCAGCGCTTTCCTCTCGAACGAGTTTAAAACGCAGAAAGTGTTTCCTCCGAAAGAACACATCTTTCGATGCTTCAACACGCTTCCGATTGATAAAGTGAAAGTGGTAATTATAGGTCAAGATCCGTATCATAACTATAATCAAGCGATGGGTCTCTGCTTTAGCGTCAACAAAGGCATTCAAACGCCCGGTTCTCTGCTGAACATGTACAAAGAACTGAAATCGGATTTGAACTGCAGGATTCCCACGCACGGGGACTTATCGAAGTGGCAATCGCAAGGAATACTGATGCTCAACACGAGTTTAACCGTTCGTGCGCACAACGCGAACTCACACTCCAAAAAAGGTTGGGAGCAGTTTACGGACAAAGCCATCGAAGAGTTGGCGAAAGCGAGGAAGAATATTGTGTTTTTGTTATGGGGGAAGAACGCGCAAGATAAGGAAAAACTGATTAAAAGGAGCGGGAGAGAACACTTGGTGTTGAAATCGGCGCATCCCTCCGGATTATCCGCGCACAGAGGGTTTTTTGGGAACAAACACTTTTCGCAAACCAACGCGTATTTGAAGAAAAATATGATTGAACCTATAGACTGGCAAATAGAATCCGCGACGTATCGATAATGTTGTTGTAATAGATAGAAACACGTACTTTTTTGTACTTATGATAAAAAATATTGTAATTTACTTTCGAATCCCACCTTCCTTGTCGTAATTCTCCAAGAACCACTTCACCGTCGTATCGATGGCTTCGTTAAACGGCGTAAACTTAAAATCCGGATTCAACTTCATCAACTTCGCGTTATTCGCCGTCTTTTTATATTGCCCGTCCGCTTTCGTCGTATCGAATTTAACCTTCTCGTCTGGAATACCCAACGCCCGAGACACTCCGTATGCGACGTCTTTAATCGTCATCTCGTCCGCTTCCCCGACGGATAAAATAATCGGATCCGCCTCGTCATAACTTCGCAACGTCCAAATCATCAACTTTGCTAAATCGATGGAAAAAATAAACTGTCTCAACGGTGTCCCGGATCCCCAAATCACAAAGTCCTCTCCTTTTTCCTTGCATAAATACCCTCGATGAATCAACCCCGGGATGACGTGCGAGTTTTCCAGGTGAAAGTTATCATACTTCCCGAAAATGTTCGTCGGAATAACCGCGGTGAAGTTGCACCCGAACTGCGCTTTGTACATTCTGTTTTGCACGTCCACCATTCTCTTGGCGTAAGCGTACCCTTCGTTGGAAAAGTGCGGCGGTCCGTTGTGAATCATCGTTTCATCGATTGGAAAGGTTGTTTTATCCGGAAAAATACACGTGGACAAGCACGAGACTAACTTTTCCACTCCCCTCTTTTGACACTCTTGAAAGATGTTATCGTTCATCATGATGTTCTCTCTCCAAAACTCAACTTTATACTTCATGTTGGCGAATAATCCACCAACTTTCGCGGCTAAATGAATCACGTGCGTTGGTTTAAATTTATCGAACATGTCGGAAACTTCTTTCGGGTCGCACAAGTTCGCATCTTTCGAACTCATATAAAACCATTCCTCGTTCGATGGTTTTTCTGACTCGATGACTTCTCGAATCGCAGAACCGACTAAACCAGTCCCGCCGGTGACTAACACTCTCTTCTTCATATCGCCGCTCATTTTATTTATTTATTTATTATATATGTGTGTATGTATATATGGTGGTGCGTGTGAGTGAGTGAGCGCGCGCGTGTGTGTTCGTCGTGTGCTTTGGTCTCTTCGCTGATGCTACTATAAAATGGAGATTGGAGATTGATTTGTCCGAGACCGAGAAAACAGGAGACGAGAGGAAGAGGGTGTTGAGGTCGTCTGTCGTCTTTTTTTCGTCGTCGTCATTCCTCTCGTACAAACCCGTACAAAAAGACTCTCAAAACACCTCATCTCCTAATAATAATAACAACAACAAAATCTATAATAATAATGTCAGCAGCTTTAATGAGAAGATTCATCATCGCGAGTGCTCGCAGCAGCAATATCAGCAGCACTTCTTCATCATCATCGACAACGTGTTCCTCGTTCGCGTGCTCCACCTCCACGACGACGAGGGGAAGAAACAGCTCTAAAATGCTTCGTTTTTCCACTTTTGCGCAACACAACTTCAACGACGACGCGCATCATCATCATCATCATCATCGTCATCATCATCGTCAACAGCAACGCGTGACGACAATGATAAAGAAGAGTGGTGGTAATTCCTATTATCGCGCGTCACCGATTTTGAAAATGTCCGCGTCAGATAATAACATCACCTCCGATTTAATCGAATCCATGAGAGTGAACATTCGAGAACAGTTGGAAGCGGAAAGCGTGGAAGTGATGGACTTATCTGGGAACGGGAGACACGTGGCTATAAAAGTGGTGTCAGAAAAATTTGAAGGCAAATCCGCTGTAAATCGACAACGGATGGTGTATAAAGCGATATGGATGGAATTGCAAGACCAAGTGCACGCGGTGAACGAAATGGTCACGAACACTCCGGAGGAAGAGAAGAAGGAGAATCCTTAATCTTATGCGTGATAATATGTACGTGAGCGTGTGTATTTATCTACCTAGGTAATATATCTATCTATTATGTTATTCGTGTGCTATCATTTTAATCTTAACCTAAGGCCCACCCGCTACTTCTATCGACATTTTTTTGTTGACTTGCGCCACCTCCCATCATCACGCCTCGTTTCTTCTCTTTCTTCTTCTTACCCCAGGTCTTGACGCCGTCTCTCTTCATATCTTTAACGCGTTTCAGTATGTCCTTCGCGGAGTTGAAAGTCCCTCCTGTGGGCATTTCGCACGTGAAACACGTCTTCTCTTTCTTTGCGCTATCGTTTCTCAAAGCACACGCTTCGCAAAAGTAGTGCTTACACTTCGTCACGACTGGGTTCCGCACGTCCATCCAAGATTCAGAGCACATTTGACATTCTCCCGGAATGTCACCGTCGAAGGTTTCGTCGTCCTCTTCGTCATCGTCTGGGTTCAAATCTACTTCTTCACCGTCACTATTCAACGCTTTCTCCATCTTTTCTAACGCCGCTTGCTTCTCTTTTTGTTCTTGGAGTTTCCGTTCCCAATCTTTGTCCAACTGCCAGCCTTGCTTGTAATCGCCTCGATCGTGGACAAATTTGCAAGCGTCGCCGTAGCCACAATATCCCGTGTCCTTGTAATCTTTACAAATATCTGGTTTGTAATCCATGACGTAAGTCGTTCGAACGTTCGCGGAGGCTCGAGCGGGACCGTGCGCTCCACCGCCTTTTTCGTTTGCTATGGTTTGTTCCTTACGAAAACCGGCGCGATAGTCCGTGTACGCGTTTGTTCCTCGATACACCTTATCGTCCTCGACAACGGCTCCACACATCACGTCCTTGTTATTTTCATTATTCTGCTTTAATCGCTCCGCGGCTAACTTTAACTTTTGCTCTCTCAAAGCTCGACCGTCTCGGTCCCTCGCCGTGTCTATTTCAATCTCGCGAGTGGCTCCGCCGTCGTCTCTAATTTGCACGGACCGATCCCCTTCGTACGCAAATACGCGCTTCTCGTGTATTTTCGAAGACGAAGCTTTGGAAGAACCGCCAAGTAGAGATTGGTATTGTTTGCCGTTGTTGTTTCTTTCTTCTTCTCTTCTTTCTCGTTCTCTGTTGTCGTCGTCTGCGTTAACGTTGGAAGAATTCACCTTCTTTGCCAATTCGTCGTTTTCATCGTCGCCTTTCGTTCCTTTGCGCTTTCGTACGTTTGCCCTACTCTTCTTCTTGAACGTGACCGCAACTACTTCCTCTTTCTCTTCCTCGTCTTCTTCCGCGGGTTTGCCCGGTTCTGCCATCTTCTTTCTCTTCTTCTTTTGCCAGGAAGAGGCAGCTGGAAAAGTTTTGAAGAAAGTGAAAGAAGGAGAGAATCTTTCTTTTTTTGTTGCAAGAATCTTAAAAAATTAATTTAACTTTCGCATATGTATTTAGTTGTATCTCATCCTTAAGCTTTTTTAATATGACAGAAATTAAATAACAAGTCTAATTGAGTCGTAAATATTATGAAAATATCGAAAATATTGGGAATAAATTGAATCAATAATTTATATTCTTAAATATATTTTTTCCATTCTAATTCAATAATTCCCGAAATATTTTATTATCTATTGGATGATAAATATATTTCTATATTTATTACGTCATTAAGGTCCGAATTTATCCTTGTAAACTTGGGAAATGGTTTCTGAGTATGCAGAAGAAAAATTTAAAAAAGAATTAAATTTGAGGAAAAGAGAAAGCGAGTACTTTTTGGGAAGATTTTTTCACGCATAAAAGTTAAATAATATATACGAGTGATTTGAATAGATTAAGTTCGTAAGAATCCGTCGGGATAAGGATATAAATGTTTTTCATTTCAGATTTAATTTTTTAGTGAAAAAAAAAGAAGAAACGAAGAACTGGTCTGGTGCGCGAGAAACTTCGAAACGCGAGAAACTTCAGAAAAAACCAATTGCAAGTGGACTTCTTTCTGATTTCTTTCCCTCTTCCCACTTCTCCCTATTTACTCGGAACGGAAGGAGATCATTCTCATTAAGCCATAAATAAGATCAGTAATAGTAATCAAACCATGGACGCCAAGTTACAATCGATAGCTTCGCTACAAAACGACTCCGAGAAAGTTGTTCGATATACGGAATTGTTGCGAGAAATTTCGATCGACGCCTCGGACGAAAAGAGTCTTGTCGAACAGTTTGTCGCGCACCTCCTCTCCGTCCCTTCTTTGCAAGTGAGCAAGCAAGTGTTTCAGCACTTCTCGTCTTCTTTGGAGAGTTCCATGTGCAAATTAGACGATTCATACAAGTTCACTCTTTTTGTAAAGTTCGCCAAGTACTTGTTGGAACAATCTTCTTCTTCTTCAACTGTCGTCAGTGACGAAGGGGTAGACGAGTCGTCCGTGGCGAATTCGGAAATGTACTTGAATCGAGCCAAGTTTCTTTTGAGTAAATGTAAAGACGAAGAGAGTATGAGAGACTTTAAACTGTGCGATGCAATCATTTCGGATCTGAAAGGACGTTTTGTCGAAGCTGGATTGGGGTACTTAGCTTTGAAGGATTTCCGAAACGCTGCGATATGCGCGACGTTGAGCAAAGACAGTTACCAAAAGACTCGACTGATTGCGAAACTTTTAGCGCCTCCTTCTGTGGCGGCGGTGATGAAAGCAAAAGGAGAAGAAGACACAACGATGGCAACAGACGACGGAGATAACGACGAAGAAGGTTTGTTGAACATATTAAAATCCATTCAGCTCGGACGGATTGTAGATGCAGACGCCATCAAGAGCAAATTGACGAAACCACACCACCTGAACGCCTTCGTCGCCGTCAACTTGGAGCATAACTTACTCTGTGTGAGTAAGTTGTACAAATCGATAACGTTAGTCGAGTTGTCCAACATTTTAAAAGTGAACGAACGCGAGGCGGAAAGAAAAGGAATCGAGATGATCAGTCAAGGGAAATTCAAAGGCGTTTTTGACCAAGAAGTTGGATTGTTGGAGTTTTTGAAGAACGAAGAGGAGGAGGAGGTCCACGCTTTGCGAACGCTGACCGACAAAATCGCGCAGGTGTGCGACTTGATTACGAAAAGTAAAAGCAAGGACGGCGTGCGAGCTTGAGGAGGTGAAATTGTAGAAGCAGCAGCAGCAACAGCATAGGTTATTCTTAGAAATGTAGTTAATATAGAAAAAGAGAGACAAAATCAATTTAAAATACAACTGTACACTGTTACACTATTCACTAATCCGCTATTCCTACAAGTTCCTCTCTTTCTCACACGAAATATCGCTCCTCCTCCTCGTCTTCTTTCTTCAGCCTCTTTTGCGATTTGCGTCCGTTGCGGTAGCCGACCCACCACAAATCGTGCAACTCCTTTTCGTTTTCGCACGAATAGCCTTGCTCGAACGCGTTGAGAATGTACCCGCGTTCACCAAAGTTTGGTTCGTTCTCTAACCCAAACTCATCGTCCGCGGTTGCGCCGGCTAACTCCCGCGTGCACCTGTCCTCTTCAACTATGGTAGTTCCATTATCGTCCATGGACGTTATTCCACTAATTCCACACACGTACGTGTCATCGATTAGGATGCGAGCGTCGCATCGAGGGCCGCATCGATGCTCTCTGCCAGTCTTCTCGCACAAGAATATTCCACCTATTCGATGATAGGAACACCCCCAGCTTTTCCCGCACTTGTGCTTCATGCGTTCTTCTTCTTCCACTTTTGATGGTACTGAGAAACCTTTTCTTTCCTTCCAAAACCGAATTGCGCCTTCCACGTTCTTCGCGGTAGATACCGACGCCGCGATTAAAACGTCGTTTGCTGGATCTGGCACCTCGCTTCGCTTTGAGGCTTGCACGTCCGCGTATATCTGCTTTTGAGATTCCGGCACGTTAAGTAACGCGTTGTGTAAATCCTTCTCGTCTCTCTCAAAGTATCTATTCCGAAATGTTTTGCTTCCTCGTTTTCGTTTTCGATTTGATTCGTGTTGCTCTTGTTCTTGTTGTTCTTCTTCTTTTCGTTTATTCTCTTCTTCGTCTTCATCATCATCGCTGCCAGTTGTTGTTGATGAGGTTGATTTTTCACTTCGCCACCGGTCGAAATACAATCGCTTCCAGATTGAATCTCTCCTCGCAACTTGCCTGAATATCTTACACGTTTGGCCAGAATTCGCCACGTCTTCCGCGCTGAGGTGTTTGAATACGTGCTCGATGATTTCTGAAGGAATAAACTTCCCTAAAAATGAGTTCAATACCAACACCTTCTTCTTCTTCTCCTTCTTTTGTTTTTGTTTTTGTTGTTGAGAGAACTTCACCATCATCTGGAGAGTCAGCTCGTTGGCGAAGAGCTCGTCTTCCTCGTCGTCTTTATCGTCGTCGTCGTTCTCTTCTTTTTCTTTTTCTTTTTCTTTTTCTTTTTCTCGCTTCATGATGGGTGTCAATCGCGAGCGCGGAGAGAGTCTCGTCAGAAATGTTTTGCTCTTCTGTGTTCTACCCCGAGATGATGTTTTTTGAGGACAGTTGGGGAGAAAATAGGCATAGGGGAGTTTTGGAAAAAGCGGAAAAATACTTCTTAAAACTTACTTCATTAGTATTCGTTTTAGCCGAGAGAGAGAGAGAGAGAGAGAGAGAGAGAGATGAATGCGCGACAGAGAGAGAGAGAGAGAGAAAGGAAAAGAGAGACGTGATTATTTGAACGTCGACATCTGAACATCAAGACGAGACCGGGAACGAATGAGTGGGCTTGTGATTGGTAAAGAAGACGACGAAAAATGCTGACGCTTCGTCTTAACGAACTCTCTGTTGATTATGCGGGGTCAACGATGAACAGAGGAAGAAGAAGGAGAAGAACGACAACAATAACAACGACAACAACGACTGTGCCAAAGAAAATTATCACCGCTCGTTCTTACCAGAATAGCAATCTCGAAGGATGTAAAAGAACAAACAGAAAACGACGACAAGGTTGGGAAATGTACATATCCTCGTTCGCTGGGACAGGAGGATTTGCGTCAGAGGACGAAGAAGGGAAACGACGAAGAGAGCAAGCGAGAGACTTGGTTCGTAATTTGTTAGACGCGTCATTCTTATCGTCAAATACTAATGGATGCAAACTTATTCCGTGCGATCGACCACCGTCGTCTTTATTAACAGGGTCTTTGCAACTGACGTATCGAGAACGCTCGGTCCCAGATGTTGAAAATTCCTTTATGCACAAATGTCAATTAGTTTCGTCTGCTTCATCGTCACCACCCATGGCAAGAAGATTTAGGTGTAGAAAAGCGAACAAATACATCGCACATTTGTTCTTTCAGATTTCAAAGCACAGTGCTGAGGCGGATATTCAGCTTTCTCGTTTCGATTTGTTTCATGGACACGTGTTCAAAAACGAAGACGTCGTTGGCATTTTATTTCACGCAAAAGAGTACTGTCGCTTCGACGAGAATACGTTCAATGTGGATTTGGGGTACTGTCAAATTGAGAGCTATGTTAAATATAACCCAAAACAAATGGAAAAGAGAAATATTATATGGGTAGCTTCTCTCCAAAGAGGAGGAGGAGGAGGAGGAGGAGAAGGAAGAGACGATGAGTTGCGCTACTCCATGGCAGTTCTCGATACTTCTCACTACTCCGAGCTCCTCTTCTCAGGTCAATCAGACTTTCATACAGTATACGAAGGCGACTTCGGCGACGTTCTAGGTGACGTGTTCTATTTCGATGCGTTGAAAAATCGGAAACCTCAGGAGCGAGTTATTGTTGCAACATCGACTAGTGCTAAAAATAGAAAGAAAGGAGGAAGTTTTGAGATTTGACCGCAACGCAACACAAATTTTGTTCGGTATCTCATTTACAAACGTTTTGATAATGGCTCGGACGATCCTTGACATCGCAAGAAAATGTGTAAAAAAAGCAGGTTTAGATGCTTACGAGCCGTCGGATGTGCCAGTCCGCGCGCTCCTGCTCGTGAAGATTGGTAAAAATGAAGAAGAAAGAGACAATATCGAACATGCAAAGACCACTTTTGAGAAGAAAATACTATCTGAAAGTAGAATAAACAGTGCAAAAGAGACGGGAAGAACGTACATATATACTGAATCTCGGACACTGTGTGCACTAGTCGATTCCTCAGCTGTTCAAATACGAAATATTATGGAAAATCTTTGCCGCGTTGTCGTTGGTCAACCCGGCCTCTTTTGTTTTGCGAGAGTTTTAAGCGTTTATAAAATACCGCCTTCTCAAAGTAAAGACTGCTTCCGCGATTATCAAACGAAAGTGGTTACAAAATCCGCTCAAGAACAGGAGCAAAAGCGTCAAGAAGAAGAAAAACAGCAAATCTTAATCGTGGAAGAACAAGCGGAAGATTTATCACGAAACATAGAAGAAGACGAAGCTTCTGAAATATCGTCGTCTTTCGAGGAGGGAGAAGAAAAAGAAGAAAAAGAGGAAGACCAAAGAGGGATCGCGAGAGCTGCGTGCATTGAAACGTGCGTTCGTTTGGGTTCAGATATGCTCAAGAAAAAATCCAGAGTAGGTCCGATGAATTTTGATTTCGATAGTTTACTCCAATCCGAATTCATACCTACGCTTGAGGAATATCTAAAACTCTTCGCTAGTAAGCGTCTAATTCTAAACAGAGACGACGATTTCATCTTTCCTATTGTATCATAATAAGATCAAGTGTGTATTACTTTATACTATTTCTTATGCAGTTGCGTCTCTCTATTCTTTGTTGTTATTACACTGAGCGGTTTCATATGCTCTTGTGGATGTCTCTCTCTCTTAATTAATATGTATGTTAACTTTCTTGTCTCTTGTCTCTTCTCTTTATCACGCTTTTAATTCTTCTATTCGTCTACTTCAATTTAATCTCTTTCAAGCGTTCTTGCAAATAATCGTCCGAACTGATCGGTTCAGGATACCTGTTCGGTCTATCCTCTGACACGCACGACTCTAACGTATCAATCACGTAATCCGGGTTTGGATGCAAAAAATACGGCATCGAAAATCTAGGAATGTGCGCTCGTTCCTTTGGCGGGTTCACCACCCTGTGGGTCGTACTCGGCAAGACGTGATTGGTCAACCTTTGCAACATATCGCCGATGTTGCACGTCACACACCCTGGTGCCGGGTTCACGTCCAACCATTTTCCATCCTTCCTTAAGATTTGTAATCCACCTTCATCGGCTCCTAACAATAATGTAATCAAGTTAATATCCTCGTGCGCGCCGGCTCTGACGTGCCCCGCCGACTCTTCGGCGATAGGCGGGTAGTGAATGATTCGCAAAATAGAGTTTCCTTCGTCTACTTTATCGTCGAAGAAATGTCTGTCTTGCTTCAAATACACCGCTAACGCTTGTAAAACTCTGTTCCCAAGTTCATCTAAAGAGTAGAAAATGTGTTTCGCAGACTCTGTAAATCCTTCGATTTCGTTCACCTCCACGTTTGGAGGCATGAATTTCTCAAATTTATGTCCTTTTGTTGGTAAATCGCGCCCTTGATGCCAAAACTCTTTCAAATCTGATTTGGTCGCTCCTTTCGCGGTCTCCCTACCGAACGCAGTAAATCCTCTCGCCCCACCTTTCCCTGGCAAGTGATACTTCTCCTTCTCCTCTTGACTCAAATCTTCAAAAAAAGATTTCGATAACCGAAAAGCTCGTTCGATGTCTGTTTGCGCCACTCCGTGGTTTTCTAAGATGACGAAGCCGTATTTCTCGTACGCTTCGCCGAGTTTATTCACAAACTGATCGAAATCAGTCTCGTATAAAGTCAAAGAGACGGTTGGGACGAAATCATCTTCTTCGCCTTCTTCTTCAACTCCTCCTCCCACGATGATGGTCATATGTAGTCGTCTCTTTCTTTCTTTCTTTTTTGTCGTGTGCTTTTGGCTTCTGCTTGGTCCTTTTTTCGAATTTTTTGGTTGCTTTGCGGCAAAAGAAGGTAAAATTTAGGTTTAGAGCTGCTCGCCTCATAAACCATATCCAAGACCACGTCAGTCCTTTCCTGTCATCTTACACAGACAGAGAAAAAAAGCACACGCGCTCGAAGAACGAACACTCTACTCTCTTCTCACATATTCACACATCATCGTCTTATTTATTTGCATACTCTCATGATGAGCGTAATGATGATGGCTTCAGCCGAACCGACGGCCGCAGGGATGGCTTCGTCGTCGTCGTCGTCGAGAAGACGACGGGGACGAAGCTTCGTGACGGCTTCGGTTTCATCGGCTTCATCGTCTTCTTCTTCGTCTTCATCACATCCGACCACTCGTTCTAACACGAGAGAACGATACGGCGCTAATGTCAACGCAACTGTCACTCACATACATTCGAGAAGAGGCGGACTGCTTGCGGCGAACGCGGCGGCCGGGCCGGCGCCGGATTTCTTAGTCGCCAAACTCGACGCCAACGAAAAGATGCACAAGGAGTTGATGGATAAGTTAGCCGACCCGGCGGTCCAAGGGGACTCGAAGGAGTTTCAAAAGGTTTCCAAAGCCATGGGGGCGCTGCAAGATGTTGTTCACACGTATCAGAAGTACAAGGAGTGTTTACAAGGGAGCGAGGAGGCGAAGGCGATGGCGAAAGAAGCCGCCGGAGACGACGAGATGGTCGCCATGGCAAAGGAAGAGGCGGATAGTTTGATGCAAGAAGCAGAGACATTAGTCGACCAGTTGACGTTATCTTTGTTACCAACGGATCCGTTGGACTCAAAAAATATTATGTTAGAAATGCGAGCGGGGACCGGTGGCGACGAGGCGGCTATCTTCGTTGGCGATTTGCACAGGATGTATACTAGATTCGCGCAAACGGAAGGATGGAAAATGGAGACGGTGTCGTCCTCGTCCGGTGATTTTGGCGGATATAAAGAAATCGTAGTTGAAATTAAAGGCGAAAACGTGTATTCGCAATTGAAATGGGAGGCTGGAGTTCATCGAGTGCAAAGAGTTCCGTCGACAGATGCGCAAGGTAGAATCCAAACGTCGACGGCAACTGTCGCGGTGATGCCGGAAGCGGACGAAGTTGAAGTTGAAATAAAAGACGAAGATTTGGAAATCCAAACTGCGAGATCCGGTGGAGCGGGTGGCCAAAACGTGAATAAGGTCGAAACGGCGATTGATATGTTCCACAAACCGTCCGGAATTAGAGTTTTTTGCTCCGAGCAACGAACGCAGTTGAAGAACCGCATTCGAGCCATGCAAATTTTAAGGAACAAGTTGTTCGAGATACAGTTAGAAGAAAGAAACAAAGAAATAGCAGGGGCTAGAAAAGCGCAAGTTGGTTCTGGCGCTCGGTCAGAAAAGATTCGCACGTATAACTGGAAAGACTCGAGAGTTTCTGACCACAGATTGCAAAAGAACTTCCCGCTCGAAAACTTTATGAACGGTGAAATCAAAGACTCCATCGCGTCTTGTCAATCTCTCGAGCAACAAGATCGGTTAGCGGAGTTGAACGCAGAGTTGATGGCGGAAAAGTAATGACGTTGATGAACTTTTATGAGTATTGTAACGTATGAATACCGAGCTCTTTCTTCTTCCTCCTATCCCATCGCATTATCGTTCTCGATATATTTTTAGAATTGTGCTTTTCTTCTCACGAAAACAAAACGTTCAGAAAGTACTTCCTCAAAAAAGTTTGACCCGCTCTCGCGCTTTCTCCTTCGAACACAAGCACAATCGGCATGGACGATGATGTAGCAGCGAACGCAACATCTCATTCACTCCGGGTCGATTTGAAGCGTAACTATGGTTTAAACAGCGTCAGACGTGACAATGTCGCCTTCGTGGACCACGAAACCATCGCGTTCTCCGTTGGAAATTTGGTCCAGTTTTTGCGCGTAAAAAATACGACCGCGAAAGAAGAGGAAGAGAACTTCTTTATGCGCTCGCGTCGATTACGGGAGATTGGGGCAATTGCCGTGCATCCAGAGCGAACATTTGTTGCGCTCTGCGAAGGTGAGATCGGTTGCGTGAACGAGAGGAGAGAGGAAGAGGAAGAAGACGAGTGTGCTCGCGTCGACGTGTACGCGTATCCGTCTCTCGTGTTGAAAAAAACTTTAAGAGGAGGTGCGAAATCGAAATACGCGCTCGCAAAATTCTCGCCGGATGGGACCATGTTAGCAACGGTTTCGAGCGCGCCAGACTATTTGTTGACTATTTGGGATTGGGAAAACGAATCGTCCATTTTACGTTGCAAAGCGTTCTCGCAAGAAGTTTTCGGTTTATCGTTCTCACTGACTGTATACGGGCAGTTGACGACGTGGGGGACCGGTCACGTTAGATTTTGGAAGATGGCTGATACTTTTACCGGATTAAAGTTACACGGATCACTTGGGAAGTTTGGAGCGGAGCCATTGTCGGATGTTTGTGCGACGTGTGAATCGGGCGATGGAAAGATAACTTTGAGCGGGACAGGATCGGGTGCGATATTGGCGTGGAGTGGCGGATTAATCGAAACTAAGTTTTGTATCGACGAGGAGATTACATGTCACGATGGCGCGATAAACTCCATGCATTTGCGCAGAGTCATGATGCGGGATGAAATGCGAGAGCAACAGCAGCGCGTGCAGCTTATTACTGCGGGAGAAGATGGATACGTGCGAGCCTGGGATGCGGATGAAATTTGGACCATTGTGGAGACGCCGGAGACACCGTTCGTGCAGAAGATCAAGCCAATATTCGAGTATTATCTCGGGGACACGGTAAGCTGTAAGAATTTAATCGTCAGCGACGATAGCAACAATAACAAGCTCGTCGTTCAGAACGCATGCGGTAGTTTACTCGAATTAGACCTTGCTGACGGAACATCGCAAGAAATATTTGAGGCGCACTCAGGAGCAATTGCGGGATGCGACGTTTCCTTCGTGAGCCCGCATTTTTTCACAACCGGTGACGATAAGACGGTTCGATGCTACGACTACTCTCAGTGCAAGCTTCTTTTCACGTCAAGATTCCAAGCGCGAGGGACTGTTTTGAAAGTCTTCCCGAAAGTAGTAGATACGTCCTCGCGGTTAGTTTTAGTTGGTTTCAGTGACGGTGTCGTTCGCGTGCTTTTACGAAGCGAAGCGTCGTTTATAGTTTTAGAGAGCGTCAAACCACACACAGACGCCATCGTATCGATAGATTGGAATTCAGAAGGGTCCAAATTTGCGACTGCATCGAAAGATAAGACGATATTCTTGTTTACTGTGGAAGCGAAAGGAAAACTTGCGCCGATTGGTTTTGTTCGACTCGATAAAGTCCCAAAGCATATCGAGTACGATAAGTCAAAGAGTACCGCAGACAAGAATGTCATAGACATTTATTTTCAAAAGAAGGGCGATAAGGTAGCTCGTCTTCTTTCGACAAATTTGCCGAAGATCAGTACGGATACTTTCGAGCTCGAAGCCTGTTTCGTATCGATCGAAAATACTTCTGTCGAAGAAGTGTGTTGTTCGCAAACCTCTCATTCCGGCAGGTTTCTAGTTCAAGGGTTTGTAAATGGTTCCGTATCGTTGCGTATTTTGAATCAAAATAGAAGTGAAGAGAAGGAAGGCGAAGAAGAGGCTGATTTCGCTCATGAGGAGCAAGTCTGGGTCGAAAAGAAGGTTCACGTATCGAAAATTACAGGTGTAGCTGTAACATACGACGATCAATATCTCGTGAGCGCGAGCGAAGACGGATCGTTGCTTTTGTTTGAGTTGAAATCAAAGTTTGGTTCTTATAAAGTACCGGAAGGATTGCGTGAAAGTAATTTAGATTATGGGAAGGCAATCGCTGAAGATATCGAGATTGACGAGTTTCCTTCTATGGAGCAAGCGAAAACGTTGGCGAGAGAGTCGCAGATTTCCAACGACGCAGAGAAGACGAGAAAGCGAACATTAGAGAAATTAAACGAGCTTCGTAAAGAATTTAAGTCGTTGATCGAAGCAAATAAGAAATTGAAAAGTGTTGACATACTTCCTGAATCTGCTTTTGAGGTGGATGTGGATCTTCTTGAAATCATGAAAAAGAAAACAGCTGTCGATGTCGAACGCGGAGAGAGAGAAATGGCATGTAGACTTGAACGTGCTGAAATTATTTTAGAAAGGCTTAAAAAGCGGTATCGAGACGATGTTGAAGCTTGTTGTGAAGAGCTGCATGCGCATTTTGAAGCGAATATCGATGATGAAGCGACGAGTCGATACGAGTTTTCGTGCGAGTCCTTCAGTTTGATGAAAGAGGACTCCAGCGAGGAGGACGAAGACGAGGATCAAGATTTCGACGAAAGGGCCGTATTACCAGCCGGAGATGCTTCTATAATTTCTGACGAAACTTCCACAATCACATCAAATGTTGAGGCTCCGAGAGTGAGCGACATTTACGAAGAAATTAGCAGAGAAAAGAGCGATCTCACATCTCAAGAGATACGAAGAATAGAGCGTCAAAAGCGATCGGAAGAGATGGCTGCGTTCGAGCTCACAAGACCAATCGACGAGTCCGAAACGAATATCGAAGATGATTTAGAAATAATCGAAGCTCGCAACCGCATAAGTGATTTCCCGTTGAAGTCGGATCCTCTAGCAACGATAGTGAAAGAAAAGCGAGCAAACGTGGAATTGAAAGACGATGCGTTGACTCGAGTCAATGCAAAAATTCGAGAGATAAAAGTCGCGTTCAATGCAGAGTTCCAAGCGTTGAAAGACGAAAGCGCAACACTGCCAAACGACGAATACAACGATAAATTAAGAAAGTTGTGCCTATCGAAAGCAATAGCGGCGCGAAAGTGCAAATCTCTCGAGTTGCAAAGATTCATTCTCGAGCGTGAACTCGAAATAATCGAGAAGAAGCACGACGCCGGTGATATAGCCTGGGAAAAGAAACTTTACGCTGCCGAAGAGAACATGCGCGCAAAGAAAGCGTCGGTAAAGAAATACACGAAACGATACAAAGAACGCGAGACTAATTTGATCCACGCCGACAACGCCTTGCAGAATTTGATGAAAGTTTATGAAAACAGTTTACCGCCAGGCGCCCCGAGAGCCAAACTGTTCAAAGTGTTTATGCGCGACATTGAAGATGGAATCGAAGAAAAATGCCCGACCGGATGCGAAGAAGACGTATACGAAAGAGTGGTGCAGTTACGGACGAAGCGTCGCGAGCTCGAAGCGGCAAAAGTCGATGCCATGAACGAGTCCGAGAAAGCGAAGACGTTTTTAGAAGAAAAAGTAAAGGAGATGGAAGTTGCCGTGGCGGCTTTGAAAGATACTACTGCGGATAAAGAAGTGTTCGAGAAGAAGAAGCAAGCAGATCTGAACCAAATAGAAATTTACGTCACTTTGAAAGCGCACGAGATTCTTCATTTTGACGCAGACTCGACGGATTCCGTTTCGAGTGTGAAGCTGGGATCTGCCGAAAACGGTTTGGTTTTTGCAAACTCGGCGATCGAGAAGTTGAAGCTCGAGATTGAACATCTGAATGGTGAAATATCGTCCCTTAAAAAGTCCCAGCAAGAACTGAAGAAACAATTTGCGGCTTTAGAGATTGAACGAAAAGAAGAAGAAGTGAAAGAGCGCGACTTAGAGGCGAAAGAGATAGATGTCCAGATGCGAAAATTTGGTCAAATTGTCGATTTAGACGCGTTGGACACCATGGCGAGAGAAGCGAGAGGGGGCGAAGAATTGAAGATTAAGTTAAGAGCGCAGGAAACCTATCACGCGAAAGAAGCTGCGGAGTGGAGAAAGTCCATCCAGCAAAGTAACGACGAGTACACAGCGCTCATTGAACAGCACACTTTGCTTTTGCAAAAAATAGCCGCTTCGAAAAGAGCGCTATTGACGAAAAAGAGAGGAGCAGTTGCAAGCTAACTACGCGTAACTTTTAAGTTTCTGAATGATGAAGACTACTGTAAATATTAATCTATTCTGCTATAATCTAAAGCGTGCGTTAAAAATCTATCTATAAAAGTGAAACAGAAGGCGGAGCAGTTGCAGTTCCGTTTTGCGGGTTGGTTTGTCCTCCTCCTCGTTCAGAAACGGTCAAGTCCTCAAAGCCTGCAAAAGCGTCGTTCTGATTATTTGGCACTTGTTGTTGCTCGAACATCTTCATCCGTTCCGCTATGCTAACTCCTACTTTTGGCAGTTGCTCTCGTTGATTTCGCTCTTCTTGTTCTCCATCGCTTACTTCTTCTGCTGTCGTTTCCATCGTCGTTTCTGTCGTCTTCGTTATCGTGTCTTTTTCTTCTCCCTCTTCGCTCCTCCCAACGTTTTCTGTTTCTTTTGGTCTTGTTTTTACAGGCATCGCTTTTGACACTCCTCCTCCAAATGCAATCGCCACCGCGACTTTGAACTCGGCATCCGTGAGAGACAAAAGCTCCAACGCAGAAGACGACTTCTGTTTTTGTTTTTGTTGTTTTTGTTGTTGTTGTTGTTGTTGTTTAACAGTTGTCGTCACCGTTGGAGTTGGTTTCAGAGTTTCTTCTGCTTTCCCAGCGTTCTCAAAATCACCAAAGTCGTCGTCGTCGTCCTCCAAAGCGTTCTCATCATCGACTGACATTTGTTTATTCGCGCTCTTCTTCTTCTCTTCCTCTCTCTCTCTCTCTCTCTCTCTCTTTCTCGGGCTCTCGCACGTAAGAACAAATGATGAGAGAAGAAGTTTTATGACGAGATGCGGGCGTTGGAATTTTTCTTTTTTCTTTTTCCTCTCTGCTTTTTCCTTGTTGGTTTCCTTCATTCAGCCGACGCCTGTGAAAGGCTACAGAAGGAAGAAGTTGTTGTGAGAAGGAGAGAGAGAGAGAGGAAGAGAGAGAGGAAGAGAGAGAGAGAGAGAGTAAGAGGAAAATAGATAGATAGTTAAGAGAGTAAAGAAGATGACAGACACTTGGCAACTTTCCGCGGTGGCGAGTTTAGTCGAGGACATCGACAAGAAAATTCTCGTCGTTCTGAGAGACAACTCGAACATCGTCGGGACGTTGCGATCGTTCGACCAGTTTGCGAACATTGTTTTAGAAAACGCGGTGGAACGAATGATCGTTGGAACGCACTATTCAGACGTACCTCTCGGATTATACATCGTGAGGGGAGAAAATGTCGTTTTAATGGGAGATGTAGACGAAGCCATCGAGTTGAAAGGATTGACGTGGGTCGAGAACGACGAGATTCGACGAATGAAGGATGCGGAAATGGAAGCGGACAAAATGCACGGACTGATTGCGAGGAATTTGGACATGTTGTTAGACGACTAAAATGTCACACAAATCATTTCGATGTCTCGCTCTGAAATAGAACAAGAACGGTAAGTAGATTTTTATATCGAGCGCGCGATGCGGAGTATGTATATCGCACGTATATGTGAAATAACAAGAAGAAAAGCTATGATGGACAACATACCATGCTAATACTGATACTCCGTCTTTTACGGGCGTTGTAAATGTAAACCGATCGATAGGACTGAGCTTTGTCCTGTTATATAATTGCATATATGTGCGAATACATATCTCTCGTTGTTGGTAGTAGCTGCAATGACGAACTTTGCACGTGGAAGTGCTCGTGGTGATCTTCTGTGAGCCAACGATAATAACCAATGGATCCTTCAGAGCAGTCTTCAAAAACATTTGTTTCGCTCGTTTTATTTTGCGCACGTTGTTATATCTCTGACTCACGTCCGTCCTTTCACCAATTCACGACTACAGAGCAGGAACAAAAGAAAAGGATAGAATTCACACGAAAAAGGAGCGCTTTTTAAAGTTCCGTGAGTTCTCATAGTAATACAAAGAATAAGTTCCGGAGCGTTTTTGTTGTATATCCGAGTTATAAATTTTCATTTACAAAGCTTTATTCGTACAAAGTTTTACAATTTAGTTTTCTCCGGGTAGCTCGCCATTTCGGCAACACCACACATACCCGAAGGACTCTCAACATCTCTCGCGATCCGGATGTAGCCTCCTTCTCCCCACTGCTCGCTCCACGAGTTTTTAATTTTCCAATATTTCTTCGTCGCGCCCGGGATGATGACGTTTGAGCTGTTGTGATCGATGCCATAACCAACGACTAAAACGCCATGGTCAAGCTGCGTGCCACAATCTTCGGCGTGATACACACCTCCTCCGTATAATTGGAACGATCGCTGGTCGGCTTCAATCGCAACCGAGACGGGCTGTTGTGACACGGCTTTTTTCAAAGCGGTTTCGTCGTTCGACGGCACGTCGTTAAATCCATCGATCGAGGCAATGTGCAATAAAGTTTTTCTCGTTTTGCAGTCATCGAAGGAAGCCTTGTACTGGTACTGCTTTTCGCTGTCAACGCCTCCGTTTTCAACGATCCATTCGAAAGCATTATCCATTAAACCACCATTGCAGCCTTGATTGCCTCCTTCTCTGGCGCACGACACCAACTCTTGTTCGGACAAAGAGACGAGCTTTCCAGTTCTAATCGCGTTTATGCCTTCCACCGCCCCAATCGCGGAGAACGCCCAACACGACCCACACGAGCCTTGATTTTTTGGCGTTGTGATGACACCTTCATCGACCCAATCGATAGACTCCGGCGCTTCCACTCCTTCGTATTCCCACAGGGAAACGTCTTTGGCCGCCTCCCCGGAATCTTTCTTTCGCCGTAAAGATTTTTTAAACCCGAGCAACTTTCGGTACTCCTCTCTCGTGTGCGCGGCAAACTTATTCATCTCGACGTAATGCGAGACTTTCCCGGCGACATATTTCGCGTTGTGTTCGAGCACGAACAAATAATTCTCTCCGAAAATCTTTAATCGTTTCAATCGTTCCTCCGCGTTTGCGATTTCTTTATCGTATTTCACCAACCACGCGTCAAAGGCGTCCTCGATCTTACTCTCTCGGAGAACTCGCTTATCATCATCGTTTCGCAGAACTAACTCGACTTCATCAGTCTTCTCGTTGATGGTATTTTCAGGCTCGAGACGAATCGCCGTCGTCGCGGTCGGGAGAAACGAGAGGGAAAGAATCGCTAACGTCGTTAAAAGGAGGAAGAAGAACGACTGATGAAGTGCTGGTGTTTTCTTCATCATTTTTGTCTCTTCGCGTTTCAAACCGTTGTTTTTGCGACGTCGACGGTGCCTTTCTTAATAAATGAAGTCTTTTTCTTCTTCTCTTTAAGAAAGAATCAACTCGCGTTTTGCGCGCTCGCCCGAAGAAAGAGTTGAATATGTTGTGTTCTATTTGTGCGCGTGCGTGCGTGCGCGTGTGTATATATTTTAAACGCGCAAAAGCGAAAAGAATAATAGCGTGGAGACGAAGTTTTTTATTCGTTTCGAAGCGACAAGCGACAGAGACTCACTTTTTCAGTCACGAAGGCAAGACCCAAACGAGTCAAATTCCAAACAGGAATCTTTCGTCAGAAACAGAAGTTCGTCCAGTGACATAGAGAACGAAAGGTACGCACACACAGTTTTGTTACGAGCACACAACACGCGTGCACGCGTCGAATAACACTCTCCAAACGCAACGATATCGCCATTTACGGCGCGTTCGATTCGCGAGCGTGGATACGTAGTGAAAGACGATTGTCTCCGTTGTTTTCTTTTTGCGCGCGTACATTTTTTGCCTGTGTTTTTGACCCTCGCCGCGAGTCCGGAAATGCGTGGGTATTGGGTACATGCGAACGTATACGTTGAGATTTAGGGCGGTAAACAGAACGTTTAATCGCGTTTACGTTTGATTACGCGCTCTTTTCTGTTGACTGTTGCGTTTGTGTGTCGCCAAGTAGAGCGCGTTCGAGTTCCATTCTTTGGACCCAAAATGGGAGAAAAAGGCAGAGAAAGAAATGCATGACACTTTTGATTTACACACTAGTTATACTCACATCTCACTCTTTACGTCTTTCCTGAACAACAGATGCCGCCGAAAGCGCCAGAGTCAAAGGCCGCGAAGTTAGCGAAAGCTGCCGCGGGGGGTAAAGCCAAAAAGAAGAAGTGGTCCAAAGGGAAATCCAAGGAGAAGGCGCAAAACCAGGTCTTGTTTGAACAATCCACTTACGATAAGTTACTCGCGGAAGTCCCGAAATACAAGATGATCACCGTATCCATCTTGTGCGATCGTTTGAGAATCACGTGCTCGTTAGCCAGAAAAGGTATTGCTATCTTGGTCGCCAAGGGTTTGATCAAGCCGGTCGTTAGACACTCGCAACAAGACGTTTATACGAGAGCAATTGCCGAAGCGTAAAACAAATATACTACATTTATTAGAGTTGGATTAGAAAACATAGCTTAAAGAAGACTATTATTCGTGTGATGAATACATATCATATCATATAATTGTTCGTAAACACATTAATATATCATCGTTCTGTGAAACATGCTTCCCCCGTTCTTTTCCTTCTCGCGTCTTGCCGTTTTCTTTATTTTTTCAGACGAGCGAAACGTCGTCACTTCGCAGACAAACACATCTGATTATCTTCAACGCTGAAAGAAACGATTCTTTGCAGCAAATGTCACGTGGAGTCACACAACCTCTCGCATCCATCGCAGAAGTCCGCAGGTTTACTCGTTCTTCTCGTGTGCCCTCATGCACGAGCAACGCTGCCGCGACTTCTTCTTCTTCTTCTTCTTCCCAAAAAAGCAGTTACGAGTCGTCGCATTGGAATGAAAGATATGAGAAAGAGTCACACGAATGGATGTGGACGTTCACGGATGAAGAAAATGACGAGATTGAACTTGCCTTGCGACATTTCAGAGCTACAAATTTGGACGTAATGGACGTTACCGCGGAAACATTCCCGTTGAGTTCGTCTTTTCAAAACAAGCTATTGGCTATGAGGGACGAAATCCTCCAAGGGAGAGGTTTCGCAGTGCAAAGAGGACTGACCGTGGCGCGATATTCGAACAAAGATATTTGCACGATATTTTGTGCGATTGGAAAAATAATGGGCATACCAGTGAGCCAGAATAAATTCGGTCACGTGTTAGGGCACGTCTATGATTTAGGAAATGATCCGCTTTCGCCTTCAACACGACTGTATACGACCAGCGCTGCGCAACCTTTCCATACTGATTCTGCGGATATAGTTGGGTTGCTCTGTATTCGAAATGCCCCAGTGGGAGGTGACTCCCAATGGGTATCCTCTGTTCGCTGCTACGAAGAGATAAAGAGAGAGCGAGCAGATTTAGCAGAAGTTTTGTTGCAACCGTTTTTTGTTTCTCGAAAAGGCGAGATACCACCGGGATGCGGGCCTACTTACGAGATGGCTGTCTTTCACGAAGTAGAAGACGATCGAACGGGCGAGAAAAATATAATCGGTATCTACGATCGATCCTTCATAGACGCAGCTCAGACGATAGAGGGAACTCCAAAATTAACTAGTTTACAAATCGAAGCCTTAAACTACCTCGACGCGCTCTGCGTAAAACGACAGATTGAGATGCGCTTACAATCTGGAGACATCCAATGGCTGCACAACCACACGACTTTCCACGCGCGCAGCGCTTTCAAAAATGAAAGCGAGTTCCCGAGACATTTATTGCGCCTCTGGCTTTCGCCCGAAAACGGAATTAAACTCCCAGACGCGTTCAAAACGAGATTCAACTCGACTGAACGAGGGAGTCCAAACCGCGGCGGCATCAAAATCAAGGACGATGTGAAACTCGTTTGCCCGTTAGAACCGTAGTTTTTAGTAGACACACACCATTTGTACCTGTACCAACACAAATTCATATTATTTTTATAAAATTGAAGGCACCTGTAACAAAGTAACGCCTCAAAAATATAATGTCGACCAGCGGCGGATACGGTGGTAAAACCATCGTCGTCACCACAGCGGCAGTTGGTGCGTTCGTTGCCACCGTCGGCGCCGTGTTTGCGTACACCAACAGCGAAGAGTACCAATCTTCTTCCTCCTCTTCTTCTTCTTCCTCATCGAATTGGAAAAGAAAAATCCTCGACTCGTTTTTAACGACCTCTTCGTACGTGACGAATAAAGCGAGTCAAATGAAATCCGAACACCGAAGAAGAGAGAAGAAAATGCTCACGACTCAAATGTGGTTCGATGGATGCGACGAGTCAGGCCGTATTGTAAACCCTGAGGCCATGAGGAAGATTATCATCGAAGGCGGTATCGAATCCGCGTTGCGTCAAGAAGTGTACCCGTTCTTGTTGAACATAAGGGACCCGAAGGACTCCGCGGTGGAAGTTGAACAGGCGAAACAGATGCGGAAAGTCAAATACGACGCGTTGAGGAAACGATGTAAAGAGCTGGAACTGATGATGAAGAGTGGAAAGGCGTATAGTAAAGACTCGTTACCTCCGAGAGATTTGGGCGTCTTCACGGAAAATGCCCCTGTAATCAAAGCGGATGCGCCGAGAACGACTTTTGTATACGGAGAATTCGCGGCAACGTACGACGCGTGCGACGACGCGAATACCGCCGCGCTATTAGAAAAGGATTTGAACGTTTTGAGTAGTGGTGATAAAAAGAATAGTAAGAAAAAATCATGGGAAGTAGTGCAGACACAGCGGTGTCGGAAAATCTTGGAAGCTTTCGCGCTTTATGATCCAACAGTTGGGTATTGTCAAGGAATGAACGAGTTGGCGGCTGGATTTTTACGAGACTGCGTGGATGAATCCGAAGCGTTTTGGTGCTTCGCGCATTTTACTTCCGGAGCGTTTAGAAGTCATTTTGTCATCTCCGGACATGCGCATTTAGACGGCGGCATTTCAGAACGCTTGCTCGCTTTGTCGACAATTTTTCAAATATGCGATAAACCGCTTTGGAAACATCTCCACTCTTTGAATAGCGAGAACTGCATGTTTGCATTTCGATCGGTTGTTGTGTTACTTTCGCGTGAATTGGACGTCTCTTCAACGATATTTCTTTGGGACGTGTTGATGGCGACGAGAGATTTCGCCCCAACTGCTGAAGCGACGGCGATGTCGGCGGCTGCGGCGGTGTACGAAGAACGTAACAATTCACAATTCGATGGCGACTCAGACATTTTAGAAGTTTTAACGGTCGGTGGAGGACGATTGTTTTTACACGTCGTAGCAGCTGCGTTTCTAGAAATGCGGCACAGTGTGTTTTCCTGCAAAAATTACGACGACCTGTTGCAGCTGTGTAGCCGCATGCCAGCGCAACAGTTTAGCGTTTCGAGACTCTTGGCGAAAGCGAAGGTATTGCTCAGCAAAACAAGAGGCGTGGGCGAAGCAAAAGTTTCCCAAAACGTGGCGGCAGCCGCGCTTTTTTAGTTTTTGAATTAGTATCGTTACAAATAATTTACGGCTTTATCGCCAACCGCATACTCGCCTTGAATGTCAGTAGGCGCCATTTTCGAACCTTTTTCAGGAATGCCAGACAAATCGACGCATTTAACCTCACCTAACTCAAACGGATAATCTAAATGGTGTCTCCCCAAATCGGTTCCATATAACGCCGCACAAAAACACGACAGTGTATCCGCATGCGAAACCAATACGATATCCGTGCCGAAATATGTAGCCTCTAATCTCGTGAACGCTTCGAGCGTCCTTCTGTACAAATCTCTCACCGACTCAACGCTTGCAGACGGCTGCAAAGAGTCCGACACAGGTGGAGGCGTCGATAGAGGATCTTTCAAATCGTTTTCCCAGACTTCTTTCCAATTTGATTGGTCCTGGAAATCTAAACTTCCCATCTTTCTCGGGTCCAACAAACCGCTGAACTCTGTCCTCACTTCGCTAAAGAGTAATCCTAAGTCTTCTCGCATAACCAGCGCCGTTTGGAACGACCGCTGAAAATTACTCGTGTATAACCACGACGGCGAACCGTCGTACTCTTCGACAATAATTCTCGCAGCTTCGTGCACTTGTTCCACGCCTTTTGCGGTCAATCCGTAAGTGGTGTCATATTTATAACTCGGATTCGATAATATCTGATTTCGTACGTCTAACGTACTCTCCCCGTGTCTGACGAGGAAGTATCTATTGTGCAATCGACTGGGTAAATCAATGAACGCTTTCGCTTCTTCCGTGTTGTCGTAATATTTCGTTCCTAAAACCAATCCACTCGCTGCTAACAAAGCTTTCCGTCTGTTCGTCGTCGTCGTCGTCGTCTTCTCACTACTCTGAGTTTTTGCATTTCCAATCGCCGGGGAGGACGAACACGAAGCGCCTCTCGAATTCAACCGGCGATTAGATGAGCGATTCTCTCCTCGTCGTCGGTTTGTGCGATGTTCATCATTTCGAAATAAACCTCTTCTTCTTTGCCTGTTAAATACGTATGCTGTTTCTACCTGGGCTGCTTTCGTCGTCGTCGTCGTCGTTCGAGTCATCGTGTTTGCGAATATTTAAAAATTGAACCACCTCAAAGAGCAAAAGATATGACGAAGGACAGAAAAAGTGAGAATTTAAGGAAAAGCGCGGGAGTGCCCAGCCAGCACAGAGCGACAAAAAAAGGTGCACGGAAAAAATTAAAGAGAAAAAAGAAAGAAGAATGGGGAAGAAACGACCGCCATCTTCGGATGAAGAGGAGGATGAAGAGGACGAGGAAGAGGAAGAGGAATTAAACTTGGAAGCGTTTGAAGATTCAGAGGAAGAAGAGTACGATTCAGACGTGCGTATTTCGTAGAAATATATTTGTAAAGCTTTCGGAATGCAAAAAAGCAGCCGCCATTGGTTTCTTTCTTTTTTATCCTTCGCGTTACTCTAACGCGCGGTTCTTCTCTCATCTCTCCTTCGCTCGCGCATTGGTTTATACGCATTTTGCGCGCATAACTGACCCATCTTCTTTTCTCTCCTTTTTCTGAATGCCGACAAAACAAACAGGAGGAACTCGAAGCAGAAATGAAAGCGTTAGAAAGCATACAAGCAGATCGACGGAAACAGCAACACTCGAATCACCCCTCGCACTCTTCTCGCGACGCGAACAAAGTTTTCGTCAACAACAAAACGGGATTGAAGCAATCTTTGGAAGATTTTCAGTGGACGAATAAAGCGAATTGGTTCGACCATCTCGTCGTCGTTGGAGAGAACAGAGAGGAAAAGTTAGAAACGGTGGATGATGATCTCACTCGAGAGACGTTCTTTTACGAACGGGCGTTGGAGTCGGCGAACCAGGCGGTGAAGAAGTTGAAGAAACTCGGAGTTCCAGTGAAGAGACCGCACGATTATTACGCGGAGATGGTGAAATCGGACGAACACATGAAGAAAGTCCGCTCGGAGTTGATGTATGAGCAGCAACAGTTAGAAATTAGAGACGAGAGACGAAAGACGAGAGAGGCAAAGAGATACGGCAAGCAAGTCCAAGCCGAAAAAGTGAAGCAACGAACGCTGGCGAAGAAGGAAGCTATTAAAGACTTAGATAAATGGAGGTCGCAGAGGAAGAAGTCTGGGTTTGCAGACGACGGGAAGGCGCCGTTTGAAGGTGCCGGCGGAGATGTGAAGAGAAAAAGAGAAACCCGAGACTCTAAGTTTGGTTTTGGCGGCAAAAAGAGGGTGCGTCGTTTTATTTTGTGTTGTTCTTTCAAAGAATTCGTCTCGTTTCTTCCATTTCGTTTAGGCGGATATAGGGGGTGCTGCCCGCATCCCCTGCATCAATGCGACTGGGGCATCGAAAACTTCCACGGTGTATATCCCTGCTCAAACGCCTTACATAGACCGGCGGTTGTAGGCGTCAGCAATTTATTTTGTTTTCGCCTCCCTAACCGGGGTGAGCATATTCCATTGCCTAGGCAAAGCGGCGTCGCTGCAGTTATGTCACGGGACAGACCATGCTATCTATATTCTTCTTCTCTTTCTCTTTCTTTCTCGTTTACTTGTTTAGTCCTTCGTCATCTATGAAAAATATTAACGACGCGTTCATCTCTGTTCTATTTCTTTTCTACACGCAGGGAATGAAACGAAACGATAAGAATTCGGCAAGGGACATGTCTGATTACAAACCGGCGAGTTTCGATCGAGGAGGCAACGGCAAATACGCATCCGGCGGCGGTGGTCGAAAAGGAGGTAAAGGAAAGAAAAGATGAAAAAACTTGCTTGAAAGCCAACTACAGTAGCATTTGTTATTAGCATTACCTTAATTATACACAATACATTTGATTTAATATTCCTACAACTATCACGTCAAAAAGCGCTCGTCAAACTTCCCATCCGCGTCGAATCTGCATTCGTCTTTCTTGCCCAACAAATTGTATCTATTACTCGCTACCGCCGTATACACTGTATCCCGTATAAATGTCGGCACAAACGCATTCGCAACTTTCGCAAACGGAGATAACGGTATCCCGTAAAAGTTCCCGAGTTTTGCGCCGATCCTTAATACCGCATCCGATTTGAAATAGAATTTTAACTCGTTGTTGTTGTTGTTGTTGCTCTGTCCTTCGCCTTTTTCGACCAGCACTATCGAGCTGATATCATCCCGTCTCTTCCCAGCTTTCTCTAATAACGTTTTTCCTAGTTCCGATTGCAAGGCTGCGAACCGTAACGCGCCGTCTGGCGTGTTGTCCGTATCCAAAACGAAATTCACTCCTCCGTGGCACAAGTTACACACGCCGTCGAATAATATTACCGGTCGAGAATCTGAATCGGAGAAAACGTCCTCGAGAAGGTTGGTTTTTGAGAACGATGACGACGACACAGAAGCTTTGACGATGTTCTTCTTTCTTTTCGATGAAGATGACGTTGACGAGAGTCGACGAGAACTTCTTCTCGGTGTGTTCTTCTTCGTGATTTTGTTCGTCGTACTATTCCTCTTTGAATTGAACGTCATTTGTGATGCGCGAGTTGTACATTCCATTGACTCTCTCTCGCTCTTTTTCTCTCTCCTACGTAGGAGTTGTTCACGCGCGGGCGAGAGGAAAAATGAAGAGAAGAAGAAGCTTTTGGTGGTGAATGCTAAAAAACACTAGTCTTTGGTCATTATTAAATTAAAACGTTTCGTCGTCAAAGAACATCTCGCGCTTAGCTAAGTATGGCACCGAATCCGGGTTGTATACCCAAGCGACCAATGCACCGTTGGAGCTATGAATCGTGAGTTCTCTCGTATCTTCGGTCCCGTCGACGGGGTCGTTGTACGCTTGGATAAATTTACTCATCGGTTCGATGAATGTCTCTCTGGCGTGTTCTTTCAAACCTTCCGCGGACATCATGTACTTTACGAATGCAGACGCGCGTTTAGAAATTTTTTCGCATTCTCCTGGGTTTGATTTCGCCCAATTCAATTGCTTGTCTAAATCCGACAAGTCTGTGCTCACCGGAATGTAATGTTTCCACGCCTCGATTTTGCCATAAAACGAATCTTTCATTGGAGTTTCGTGATGAAAGAGAACCCCAGGCATGCCCATGGCCCAAAACGTTGTCTTCCACGAGGTCCCACCGCCACCGCCGAGATCCAGCAAGTACTTGTACTGCGCGTAATCGCATGCCGTTTTCGTTTCCTTAGAAAAAGTGGGGAGCGTATTTTCAATACACAACGTCGGCGGCGCGTTTGGGTTGGAATCTGTGAATTTAATGTCATAATCGTCTTGGTTCACCGCCGCGTGAACAACCGCGCGTAAGCGTGGTGGTAGGCGATCGTTAAACGCTTTCCCGCTGTTACTCCCAGAATTAAGAATGGCGTTTACGATGTCTCCAGCGATCGCACCGCAGAGATTGTGATTGTCTAAAAACTTCGTTCCGCTCGTCGTTCCTACAGACGGGTACATCTCCAAAAACGGCCAGTCGCTCCCTCGCCAAAACATCTTCGGTATCAAACTATCAAACGAAGCCGTACTTTCTGTAAACATTTTATCTTCCTTACACTGTCCTGGACTACTGAACCACTCGCACTGACCATACTGCTCCGGCGCAAATGCGTGAGCTATGCACGGTGTAAATGGCAAAGTTGGCGCCTGGATCAATCCGGAAATCTTCGAAGAATCTTTTGGCACGGTGCCAAACGAAAATATCGGCGCTTTACTCTGTCCACATCCGCTCGCGCTATCGACGCATGCGTTTCGAGGGTAATCCTGTGTCGCCCACCCGAAGTGGATAGGTTTGTCCACGTCCGAAAACTCTGCTTTCATGACCGCTTTTATAAACATATCTGCCCCTGTTGAACGGTCATCGAGACTTTGTGCCCCAGATGGTGTAATCGTCCAAGATTGGCCATTTTCTTTCGACCCTCCCCATTCAAACACGTGCATCGGCATTCTCATTTGCTCCGGTTGCGTCAAGTCCCTCGCTTCCAACACGTCCTCGTACGATATAGACGACGGCGCTTGCCAATCAAAATCAAACGAAGAACGGCTGTCTTCTCTCACTGAATCGAAGCTGCTCTTCAAAAACGATCCCATAGCGACTAAGGCGCACCCACCAACCGTAATCATAAACATGGTGTTGCAAAACACTTTCGCAGTTATCCCGTCCTTTTCCTCTAAATCCTCGGCTTTATTCAGACCATCATTTCTACTCCTACTTCTCTTCGACGACGAAGACGACGATGCCAACAAGCTTTCTCGCTCTCGATTCGAGCCTATTTCATTTCTATACCGCGTTGTCATTTGTTCTCTATTATTCTCCCTCTTTCTCTCAACAAAGAAGAAAAAAGGGTGTCGTTTTGCGGTGGGGGGCTCTTTTTATTGGAAATGCGCGCGGCCTCCTTTTTTACTGCCGATGGGTGTTGTCCACAGAACGAGAGAGAAAAAGAAAAACAAGCGCGCCAAAAGCGTTTGTTCTCTCAAAAGCGCGGGTAAAAGTGGCAAGAAAGCTCCTCTTCTCGCGTCGGTCGATCGCTGTGTGATGTGTTGTTTTCAATGCGAGGTAAATACACACAGGCAAAAGCGCGCGCGCGATTATTTTGAAGTGCGAGTGAATGAATGAATGAAAGCTTCTTGTGTGTTTTTGTCGACCCAAAAAAAGAAGCAAAAAACCACAAACAGAGATGAAAGAAAAACCGGATATTCCTTACAACGTGATAAAAAGCACTTGATGCATTATTAATGCCATCATCAAAATCTAAATGAGCAGCCGAAGTGGTGGTGGCGCGATATTATTAATCTCCTCATCGGGCGCGTTGTTCTCGAGAAGCCCCTCTACTACCGCGACGAGGACGAGGACGAGGACGAAGACGACGACAAAGTTTGTTCTTCTTCAACGTTGTTGTTTTCATCATCAAAATCATCATCGAAAAGAAATGGGAAACAGGGCGACGAGGACGGCGAGAACGAGAACTGGTTGTTCAACCATGAGGGCGTCGGCAACGAACGAAACGGATCTTCAAAGCGACGACGACGATAGTGCTGTTATTAATGAGAGAAGGAAAGCAAAAGTATTAGTCGTTGGCGCCGGGGCGTCTGGTTTAGTCTGCGCGAAAGAGTTGCGACAACGAGGACACGAGGTGAGAGTTTTTGAAACGAAAAGTAACTTGGGAGGCGTGTGGTTACACGCCACCGCGAATAACGAGAACAAAACCACGAAAACGGCCATGTACGATTCGTTGCGGACGAACTTACCGAGAGAGGTGATGGGTTACGAAGCATTTCCGTTTCTTTCTTCTTCTTCCTCTTCTTCATCCGTCGACGCCCGACGGTTTTGCTCGCACAAAGAAGTACAAGGGTATTTGCAAGAGTTTGCAAAAAACTTTAGACTGTTCGATGTTCTCGAGTTTAACACGACCGTGAAAGAGTGCAGAAAGAAAAAAGATGGGGAGGAGAAATTAGCAGAACGCGAAGAAGAATTCGGCCCGAAATGGACGGTGAAATATGAACAAGGAGAGAAGAAAGAGCTCAAGCGGGACACGTTCGACGCCATCGTCGTGGCAAATGGACATTACTCGAAACCGAGAAGTGCTCGGTTTCTTGGAGCAGACGTGTTTCCTGGAAAGCAAATGCACTCATCGACGTATAAAGAACCTTCGGTGTTCACGAATCAAAATGTCGTTCTGATTGGCGCGCAAGCCTCTGGCGAAGATATCTCGCGAGATATCGCAACAAAGGCGAAGAGTGTGTATTTGAGCGCAAAGACATGGCAAAATGCAGAGTGGGGGTCGAATCCAAACATATCGGAGAACTTGTTTCGGAAACCAAACGTTAAAGCGCTTCTAGAGAACGGTTCGGTAGAATTTGAAGATGGGAGCGTAGTTGAAAACGTCGATGCGATCGTGTACTGCATCGGATACGAGTACGATTTTCCATTCTTGGATCCAAAAGATGCAAATTTTTCAGTCGATGATAATTACGTCAATCCTTTGTATGAACACTTATTCGTCCCGGAAAACCGATCGAGTTTATCTTTTGTCGGTTTGTGTTGGAAAGTAGTCCCGTTCCCACAGTTTGAGTTGCAAGCGAAGTGGATTGCAAAGCTTTTATCTGGGGAATTGAAGCTACCGCCGACGAAGGAAATGAAGATACACGTGGAAAATTTCGAAAACGATCGTAAAAGTCAAAATATCCCCAAGCGGCACTGGCACTGCTTAGGCGCCGAACAGTTTGCATATAACGATAGAATAGCCGAGTACGCCAAGGAAACAAAATTAAAGGAATGGAGGTGGGAGATGTACGAAAAAACAGGAATCAATAAGAGAACAAACCCAGAAAAGTACCGAGAAGAACACAACGACGGAGAAGTTTTGGAGAAAGCAATGAATGAAGAGTTGACGATGATGATGATGAGCATCAGCAGCGAAGGCACTCGTCGAGGGGACTCTCAAGTCGTTAACGCGCTCGCAAAAGAGAACGGAAAGGAGAAAAACGAAGCAAGCAGCGATCCCCCGTTATCGGCATCTGAAAGAGAAATAGTAGAAAGCCAACTGAACGCTTTATCGGACTCGCAAATGAAACAAGTGAAAATTTACTCTTCGCTTCTGTTGGAATGGAATCAGAAAATGAACTTAACTGGCGCGAAAACAGAAAACGACGTCTTGGAGCGTCACGTCGCAGACTCACTATCCATCATAGAAGCCATTGAAAATACGTGTCCTAATAGCAAAGACACCTCGAAACCGTTCAAGATAATCGACGTTGGCACGGGCGCTGGATTTCCAGGAATGGTTTTAGCCATCGCACGTCCGCATTGGGAAATATCCCTCTTGGACTCGCTGCAAAAGAGAACTAAATTCTTAGATCACGTTGCCGATTCGGCGGGAATAAAAAATGTGAAAACAATTTGGAGCAGAGCTGAAGATGCGGGTAAATTTGAGTCCGAACATCGCGAACAGTTTGATGTTGCGACGGCGCGCGCGGTTGCCGATTTGCGCTTATTGTCGGAGCTTTGCATTCCGTTCGTGAAAGTCGGTGGCGCTTGGATTGCGATGAAAAATCAATCTGGTTTGGAAGAAATTGAATCGGCGTCAAAAGCGGTCGAGATATTAGGTGGAGAAGCGATGTCGTATCAGGAAGTTCAAAGTATTGGTCCGGATGGAAATTTGCGAACTGTTGTGACAAGTTACAAGCTCACGGAAACGGACAAAAAATATCCCAGAAGGGCGGGCACTCCGCAGAAAAAACCTTTATGATGCTTATAGAGCGCGCGATAGTAGTAAATATAGCATTAGCTAATTGTACCTAGGTACCACGTATATCTAGAAGTAATTCAAAATTCGAATAAGTTAACGGTGAATCCATTTTCTTCAGTATTTTGCGAATTAAAAGAAGCTAGCGATTTTAGAGAACACGTTACTTTGCTCATTCGATTCGTCTTTGAGATCTTGAATAACGCCCCAATCAACTTCGCCCTTCTCTGCGTCTCGACCAGATCCTCCTCTCAAAGCGGGTAAACTGACCGGTAAATAAGAGAATCGTAACGTTTCGCTCGCAGTGGAGGTAGTGCTGGACGTGGGCGTTCGTTTCTTGCTCGCAGCTGTGGACACGTCTTTGTGCAACTTGTATAGTTGCACAAAAGAACCGAGCAACACGGAACAGCGAACATAACATCTTGCTTCATTTTCCCATAAATACGGTTCATACGTAGCCCAGTCGATTGGATCGAGACCCTTGATGAGAGATTGTGTAATGACTCGCGCCTTTTCATTTGCGAGCTTTGGAGCCTCCGGGCTCGGTTTCATGCCACCAGCCAAGAAATCGTGGACCAGACGTTGATCGAAGAGCATTTGTAACGCCCCTTTCTCCGATAACTCCGTATTATTAAGGAGCTGCACTTTTTTAGAAACTGATGAATCCGAAAGTCCGAGAAAGTTCGCATAAGCGGACATAGCACCATTACCAAGTGCATCGGCGAAATGTTTCAAGGCTCTTTTCGACAGCACATGTCCTCCCGCTTTACTCACAAGTCTCGAAGCCTTGTGCAACATTTCCAAAACATAGCTCGATGGTAACGCCGGAAGCTCGATGGTGACATCGTCGGATGTTCCAAGAGCGATGGTTTCCCAATCGTGTGGAGCATGAGCCAATTCTAACTGATCGTCGTTTAACAAGTTTTCCTCCAAGTCTTTCACACAGAGAGAAGATACAAAGTCGACCCAAATGCTAAACGCTTCGTCCGATGCTAAAAGCAAAGCTTCGTTCACTTCAGTTAATATTCTATTACTTTCACTTTGCCGCGGTATTTTCGAACCAGCTGCTCTACCGCTACCACTACCGCTCGATGTTTTGACATTGTACCACTCCGACGCAGGTCCAAGAATGAGGGCGATCTCGCCAGAGTGCGTCGCGATAACATGCGCAAGTCTTCCGCACAACAAAGCTTTTTCGACGACAACATCTTTCGTGCGATTTCGTTTTACAGAATCTCTTTTAATCTCCGCCACCTTTTGGCTCAAAAACGAAGAAAAGCCGACGATACCTCTCGCCGCTTCTCCTTTCACGAAAGGCTCTAAAAATTGAATGCGTTTCTCGTCGTACGCCGAAGTAGAATATGAGCTCGAAGATTTCCCGCCGTGTCGAGCGAGTAACAAGGCGTCCTCTCGCGCACTTTTCAAGCTCTGATCAATTTTTGATGCCAAAGAGCGAGCTAAACTCAAACCTGGAGGAGCACCGGAGGTGTTGCTATTATTGGAATCCTCAGTAAGCCAAAAGTCTGTGTTTTCTCCAGCTTTGATGTTTTCCATTATCGATTCTTCTTTTAAGGCGTCATTGAGTAATTTCCTCGCGGAAACATGCGCTAAAGTGTTCGCGAGTAAAGTTTTACCGCGCTCTAACATTGGTTCCTCGAAAAGAGTCGTCAAAATATTTATATCCTTATCGAGAAATGCGAGCGAGAATTCAGACCACGTCGAAGTCGTTATGGTCGCATCTTTACTTTTCTTTCCAGAACTCAACTTTTTCAGATGCGCTCTTTCAACCTTTTCGCACGTTTCGTTTGCATTTCTTTCTGCTTCAGCTACGCGTGAGCACTTATCTAACCCCTCAAATACCTTCTTGCCCCTAGCTTTCGCATCGGCGGCAACATCAGCGAGCCAACTTTGTATGGATGAAGAAACGCTTTCCTTCGATTCCGCCACTGTGCTCCTCTCACGAGCGCTTATAGATTCGTGCCACAATTCGTCTTCTCTTACTGGTTCAGAAACGCCTGAAAACTGAGAGTTCCCTTCCATTGGTCGTTGATTTAATGTCTGAAAGAACAATGGCGTTCCTTTCTCGCTATCTTCGTTCTCAACGAAGAGTTTTCGAGCTAACCTAGTTGCTTTTCGAATCTCTGCGCATATTAAACCTAAAGCTTTTCCCAGCCTGAGCGCATCTGATTCACTGTTCAACTTGCGCAAACTCGCTCTAACCCACGCCCGTCTCGATTGTAGCAATATTTGCAACAGTACTCTTGGTTCTTTAATGTCTTCGACGACGTATACGGCACACAAAGCCGAAGCAACTTGCTCCGGCGTGTCCGTGACGCGTTGCAAAGCCAGACGAGATTTTTTCGAGATTTGCCCGGAAAACGAATGCAACGCGTTCGCTTGCGCGGTGATCAATGGAAACGTCTTAAAGATTCGCTCGTCTACCTTCATCTTCTCTTGCAAGCACGCCAGAATGATTTTACTCGCTCCGAACCGTTTCGCCGCTTCGTAGCACGATCCAGCTTCCAAGTATCCCCAAATTTGCTCCGGAGAGTCCACCAAGTACTTCACGCGAGACCCCGCGGCGTATAACACGTCTCGCAACTCTTGATCGATTTGTTCGTTTTGATTTTCCCCCCTAGTTCTGTCCGCGTTGTTACCGCTTTTGTTCGTTCTCGAAACTTCCTCTGCTTCTTCGCTCACGTCTAACGTTCCAAACACTTTTACCAACTCCTTGATTTCTGTGATGCACTCGCTCAACTTTCCCGTTTCTTCGCTCATCTGCACGAGATCGTCCGCGTTCGCGATGGCATCTTTATAACTCGACCCGATAATTTGCCTCAACTCTTCTTGCTTATCGTCGGCTTCTTTCCGAGTTCGAACTTCAATTTCTCTCACCTCTTTCACCGAACGCGATTCGAAAATCTCTTCGACTGCTTTCAAGACTTGAGGAGAGAAGGTCTCTTGTTGTTGTTCTTTTTTGGTCGTTTCCTTGCCAGCGTCGCCGTTCATCGCCTCGAACGCGGCGCCGTGGGAAGACGCGGACGCTTTGTTGGCTTCCATCTTCTCCTCGACCATCATCATGGTGATCCCGCGCGAGACCGAAAAAAAAAGTGAGGTTGAGAAGAAGCTGGCATTTGGGATCGGTTTTTCATTTTTTTATGGGAAATGAGAAAGCGGCCGAGGTCCAAAAAAATTTAAGTTACACACGTATATATTATTACAGGTGGTACCGGGTACCTCATGCGTATTTTTATTCAAAACTATTAAACCCAAGCAGCCCACCCGTGATACATCTTGGATAACTTCTCTTCATCTTGCGCGTCGTGCAAGAGCTGCTGTACTTGACCTTCGACGGAACGGATTTCGCCTTCCTCGTAGCCGTCAAGTTTTTGCTTGACGCGAAGCAAAGCGCGCTCGGCATCCAAGTTCCCGGTTTGCGCTGCTAAACCGTCGTCTGCTTCTTCGACGGACGCTCCGGTTCTTTGCCGTTTTGAGCTTACTGCCCATTTCACGATCGGATCGTAAACTAATACCGCTATGATGGTTGTCAGAGCATCTTTGTTTGCCCGCAAAACTTTCATGGTTTCTTCGCAGCATCTTCGCATGACGCCTTCGACTCCACACGCTCCCATGCCATCCACTAAATCTCTCGTCAGCCGAAAAGGGACCCTTTCTGGGGTTTTTAAGTACAAACCTTGCTCGAACGCGATGCCCAAGTCAATGTGCACAACTTCAGCGGTTTTGTTATCAATCAAAATGTTCGAATTGTGGCGATCGCCCAATCCAATAACGTAACCAACCATGCTATTCACAGCCACCGATCGAGTGTATTGTAATCGCGCAGCGTGCCATTGCGCTGGTAACGCAAAATTTTCTAGGAAGAGGTGATGCATGACTGGTTTGAATTTGTCACAAATTTCGTCGTAGGTTGCGCGAAGGCTGTTCAAGGATATTGCTTGCATCATCATCTCTCGACATTTATCTGATTTCAAATCGTTTGGTCGGTAGCGCTCATGAGCAGATCGAACGCCTCCTTCACCGTTGACTAAATAACTTGCAAGTGTCATGGTATCGTCGACCCATTCCAAAAGGCCAGCTTCCGGAGTAAATGGGATTACTTTGTAAGTCCTGACGCGTAATTTTCGTGCGCTTTGGGTCGTTTTCAGTAAAGAGTTGGTCAATTTGAAGTACTGCTGCATAACCGCGTCTTGCCGCAAGTCATCGTTGCCAGATTTTGCGAGCTGTTTGTAAACATTTCCGTCCGATCCGTAACACTCGACTAATTTAGGCTGATTGATACCACCAACGAGTCTGCAGTTTTCACCAAAGTGCCGAAAAGTTGCGATACCAGAATTTGCGAGATTGTATTCACAATCAAAGTCGACTGGCACGTCGGCCGTTAAGACGGGTAGTAAATCTAAGTCACTCAGCGCCCTTTTCTTCACTTGCGATGGAATAGGATACGGGTTTCTCGATTTGCTCTTATCGATGCGGTTCTGCGCAAGTAAAATATACGCTTCAATCATCTTTTCCATTTGCTCAATCATAGGCCTAAATTTGCCATCCTTATTTCGAATTCTCTCGATAATTTCGTTAGCAACTATGACTTTAGGATCATCAGTAGCAGAGGACCGCATCTGAGCAAATACATGGTATAAAACATGGTATGGATGATCAGAGGCCATTTTCATGACCAGATCTGTCATGTTCTGCATGTACGATTCGTCGACGCCATCGACTCCTAATCTGGAAACAATCTGATGAGTCAGCTCGAGCCAATTGTGGGTCAGGACCGTATCAATTACTTTTCGGATCTCACTGTTCAAGATAGGAGCAACGTCGTCGCTGTATTCACGACTTCTGTCCGAACTTCCTCCGCAGTTGTTTATCCACAGTTCGAAAAATCGAAAAACTGCTCTTCGAACATAAAAATCTCCGCAATTTAAGCTCCTGCGGTAGTTTTGAATGGTCAAGACTAACCAATTGTCTAAACTTAAAACTAATGTAGTAGATTCTTCACAGTCTGCGGTGACTTGCGTGTGCAAAGGTTGTACTTTGCGAGTTAGTTCACGAACTTCTTGTTCCCATTTCGCTTTGTTGGAACTTCTCATCGCAACATTGTCCCGAGTCGTTCTGAGTTGTTGCTCGAGGCGAAAGTATTCTTCCTCGTTCAGTCTCTTGAGTTCCTCCTGCTTTAGCCACTCTGTACTTTTCAATCGGGCGTCTATAGACTTGTATTGAGAATATGCGAATGTCGCCAAGCGAAAGTACGCCTTTGCAATCTTCCTATTATTCTTCACATCTGCTGTTCGAACACTTTTTGTCATCCCACGAACGGCAGAAAACATTTGAGCGTATACCTGGTTGGAAGATTCAGATCGTGTTTGATGCTGCCATTTCGATAAAAGTGTCAAAACTTCAAAGAAAATATCGGGAGCAGAATTCATTGTAGGGGGTAAATGTGCAACATGTCCTGCTTCATCGCATACTTCGTTCTGTAGTCGCGCAAGTTTGATCTTGGGCGAATATCCTTCGATTAAAGACTTTGCAAGTGCAATAGCCGCGGTCTTCCTTCCCATTGCCCAGGATAACTTAGCTTCTTCTACCTTCCAAGTTGCGAGAGAGGAGTGCAGAACTGAATTACTGCACCTTTTTGCGTCGCTCGGTCTCGGTGTTGTTTCCGCAACTAGACGAAGTTCCCTAACAGCTTGCAATGCTTCATCAAAAGCACCTGCTTTCCGAGCAATCGTGACAGTTAACAGGAGCTGTTTAGCGAGCGCTTCCTTATACCCGAAGGCTCTTAAAATTGTTCCTCGAACCGCCAGAAGAGGTTCTGAGATTGAATACGGAGTGATATTTTCCATATCAGTCTTTCCTCCCAAAGATGAATAGTTTACAAGTAGTGTCCTCGACCATTCTTCCTCCAAGCACTTCAGCTGTTCGTCTAGAAGTTCTGGATCCTGTTTGACATTATTACACAGAACCAACGAGTTGTAAATATCATGCAGTGACCGTAAACGAATAATAATTCTATTCATCGTGTCTGCCGATTCAGGACATTCTGCTACTGAGCTGCGAACAAGTCTGGATCCAGCAGCTTGAACAAGAGAAAAGGCGACTTGTAAATCGCCACTTGATAGTGCTCTCAACGAAGAGTGTACGTCCTTATGAAACTTGCCATCAAGTGTAAGAGAAAGTACTGCAGAATCAACCCTGGAATCGTTATCATGATGTCCCTCTTTAGCAGCCTCGTTGTTCGTAATCTCTCCTTGCAAGAACTCAGGACTTAAATCCCATTGCCCAGATCGCCAAGCAGCTTCAAACTGCGCTTCTGCAAGTTCTGGCCTAATTGCCTCAACATCAGAGCTGAGTGATTTGGCATATAAATCCAAAGTGTGCAAACATCCTAAACGCCTAAGTGACTTCATAATTCTTGCTTGAGATTTCACGTACTCAGAGTCACCCCTCTTTCGCACGCGCCGTCCATTGTTATTCCTGCTACTGGCAGCAATTATTCTACAATTCAAATCATGTCCCGCCAGTACTTGTGCCCACGAACCTTCATGCTCGCTCAATCTTAATTGTAACTGCAACGCGTTAGTTCTATTCAGACCGTGCATACCGTCCGGTTCGTTCAAGCATTCTTGTGCTTCGATCAATATTCGAAGATGTCGCGGTACTCCGTTGACCGAATCCTTTTTATCAACGCTTTCGTGTTGATCCAGCTTTACAGTCTGTCTAGTATGCTCAAGCCAAGCCTCAACCAGGAGTGTCGCGGTGAATGGTGCACCAACAGTAATCGCCGCATCGGCAGCATCTAAATAGTCTACATTTACCCAATACGCATGCGTCCATCTCTCTGGCGGTGTTCCTTTGGATGCTTTTCTACCTCCCATACTCTTCCGACCACCACCACCACCCGAGTCTAATGTGACAAGCGCTCTTGCACGTCGAGCTCTTATACTATCCAAAGCTTTCAGCATCGTCTGACATGCACGTTTACCGTTCATATCTGCTGCATCCTGCAAGCAGCGCGAAACGCCTATCGATATGAGTCTATGGTTCTGAGCCTCTTCCGCCGAACTTGTGTCTTTGCGCTCAGGATGGTTTTCGGCTATATCAGCTAAGACTGCAGGGAAAATCAGCTCTGCCAATTCCGCATTCTTGAATGCCGTGATACGACACAGTTTCAGAAATGGAGATTTGCAGTGTGGTATTAATGTCGAGACCAACCTACATATCCACTCACCGTGGCGCTTTTTCATCTCTGCCCCGCTCTTTGGACTTTCTTGATATCGATTTGCAGGTGCCCACAATGCCGGAGAATCCAAAGAAAACATTTGCCCACTATTCTCGTTACAAAGCGCTTTGTCAATCTCACGGTCGTACTTGTCTTGTGCAACTAGCGCACCTTTCTCGGTTTGTTGGACAAACGGTTGGAGATATTCTTTCGTCATCGGATCAAGTCCTTTCAAAGCCTCCAAAGCAGCTTTAGATCCGAGAATTAATCGAGCCGTACGCATAGAACCGATGACAGTGTCTGAGTTATGAGAACATGTCAAATCTGAAATCATAGTCAGAGCTTCTCCAGCTAGTTTGCTCTCGTCAAAGTCTTTATCCATCATTTGTTTGACATGGCGATCTATGGGCGAGAAAAATGCAGAAATATTCGGATTGAGAGGACCAAACATTCCTAGTATTTGAGCGGCGACGGTCAATAATTCTTCATCTCCAACTGATTCAGCGTGTTCAGCGAACTGCCATGCCAGTCCTTCTAATGAATCAGCTTGGTTAAACTTCATGTCACGTCGTAATTCGTCCCGTATTGTATTTACCTGCTCTCCCTGCTCAGCTATTTGTACCTTCTGGACATTCACAACGAGCTCTGGATCGTTGATTATTGCTCGACCTCCACTGAGTAGTGTTTGCGTGCGAGCTACGGGAGGTAAGCCATTTGATGAGTGTATCAAGAACGCCAAATAATATTTCAATCCGTTTGAATCTGGTTTACGAGACTCGGTTTCTGGCAAAAGTTCAGAAGCACGCTTCAGAAGCGGGTTCTTTTTCAGTTCCTCACTCGATATTGGAGAAACATATTCCATAGCTTGCAATACGTTATACGCACATTTCTTATCTGATGGAAATCGATCTGCTCGGGGCTTTTTGTCTACAAAGCAAAAGTCAAGGAGATCTGCAACAAGTGCCGCCGACACCGCCGCACTCGCTTTCTTGTTTCTCGTTGCGTTCAATAAGGTACACATGAGCGGCTGAAGCTGTTCTAGAAATGTAACATTTGACAATCTTGCGCGTTGCTCTACATCTTTCTCAGCTCCTGCCTTCGCTAGGCTCTGAACTTCTGGACTTTGTAGAACGTCAACCAAAATGATCTTCAACAATTCAACGCATTCAACACCTAATACTTCATCCTCAACATACGGCATCAAAACGTGTATGAAGTATCTCATCGTAGGAGGGGAAGTAACACTCGTCGAAAGCGCTTGTATTAATGTCTTAATACCTGCAAAAGTTTGCTTTCGAAGTCGCGAACTTGGGGCTTGGTCAAGGGAGTAGTGCAGATGTGCGAGACATCGTAGGGGTCGATCGTTACCCCAGATGTCCCATTCTTTCCCAGCTTGAGATGCTATCCTTTTGATAGCTTCAATTACATCAGATGGGTGCACATAACCTGGCGCAACGTTTCCTACTCCAGCTTCATCACTAGTTGGTTCATCTACAGTATCTAACATCTCTTTCACTATGTCCCCGAGTCTGTCTGACATTTCCGATAGCATTTTTTCTTCCTGATAATCGAAGCCTCGCAACAAAGCTTCGGATTTAAATGCCTTGACGCACCGTTTCTCCGGAGGATTTGAATAAGCTCCTGGATGAATTCGAGCCATAATTGCAGAAAAATGCTGTTTAATCAAATATGCTCCATCATCAGAGTAACCGCAACCTTTGGCAACTTTAGTCACACCATCCGCGTCACATTTCAGTATCAACGCTGGCAAAAGCATATTTGCCCAAAGATGTGCAATTTCTCGCATCGATGATTCCGTCTCAGGAGACATTTGACTCGAACCGGGAAGAAACGTCGTTAAGCCACCTTTTCTGAAGTCAATTGCAAACAGATCCGGATTGTCAAACAGTTTATCTAGTGGTAAAGATGCCATCACCCATAAGTAACTAATAGAACGAGAGTGCCTTCGTATATACGATTTCCTATTTGCGGCTCCGCTGTATTCCATTAATTCATCGATTGCACGGACGGAAACTGCGCGTTGCCTTACATCTCGCACGGCAGCATGCGCGCAAATCATGAACACGCTCCATGGCTCGATAACATCACTTGCAATACCCATTGCCGCTATAGCATATAGTGCACTTGCTTCAATTTCTGGAGTCGTCCCTTCAGCAGGTTTTTCGAGATAAGGACCTGCTTCTATCTTTTCTGAAGAGCCCGGAGCTGGGCAAGCAACTCGAAACTGTGGCAATATGCGTTCCCTGAAGATATCCAAAACATCTGCGTTGTCATACTGTGCGAGCGTAGCTGCTAACGCAAATCCAGCTGAGCACCGAACTTTGAATGAATCGTCTTCCACAAGCACGCATAAAACATCTCCAAATGCAGGCTGAAACGCGTCAACCGAGAGTCTGTGTAATGATTCGATTGTAGAGGCCAATTGTACCCGGCAATCTGCCTGAGCTAGTTCGATAAGATCGCAGATACTTTCATCTTTCATCTTATTTGGATCAATTCCAATGATTTTTTGAACCAATTCAATAATCCTTGGAAAGTATTCAGAACCCAAAGATTCGGCAGCGCCTGATGATTTCTGATCGTGAAGGCGTTTCGAGCGCGAAAAATGATTAACAAAGGTTTCAATACGTTCAAGGATCCATTTCCGTGCCGATATAGGCATCCCTGCACTAGTTTTTGAGTTTTCAGCAAGTCTTTGTAAAGCCTCAAGAGCTTCTATGGTTATCTCGATAGCAAAGGGCACATCAGGCCCTATCAACTCACATATGACTTCAAGAGTACACTCCGCTGGTATACCAACACCAGTTACTCCTCGAGGTATGACGTCACTCGGGGGTACAGCTAATTGAAGTATTGAAGTGAGCTTCTCTGCCGCAGCATTAGCGTCTATTTTACTGTACGCGCGCAAAGCATTCACTCCAGCAACGACCATTCTTTCGAACGAAGAAATTGTACTTTCTGCACGTTGAGAAAATACATTCGACGTGGTATTATTATACGACTGAGTCGAACCTCCCGTTTGATTAATCGTTCCTCGAGGAAGACCCTCGTCTAATTCGTCATCAAACAATTCTTGGGTGCTTTTGTTTTGTCCAGTAGCCGCTCGCTGCGATTGAGATAGCCCTCGCTGTCTCCCAAAAGACTCGTTTGGCACATCGCGATCGCTTTTCACTCGCTTTGATGATTGTTCCCAAGTTGTTTTCACTCTATCAACGGATACACGCACAGATTCGGTTATGGATATGCCCAAATCTTGTATAGATTGACTCAGCCGGGAATTCTCACCTACAAGTTTTGGCTCAATTTTCTGAAGATTTGCAATTGCATTGAAAAGTGAAGGAAGCCTGTCTAATACTGAACAACAACTACTGGTCTTTTCGGACGAAGACAAAGCCATAGCAGAGTCTTTCAGAGCGCTTGCATGTCTAGAAATAGCGTTCGAAACGGCTGAAATTACCGACTGACTACTTTCTCTCCACTGTTTCTCTCCAGGCGTGACTTTCTGAGCGTCGCAAAGATACAAAGCATTTATTTCTAAAGCAACAGACGCCAATTGGAACGCTTCCTCGGATGAAAGATCGGTGTCTTCTAGTCCATTTCGGAAAACCGTGACTAGCGCATCGCACATCACCGTAGTAGCAATAGTAGAAGGTATTTCGGATGCTTTTGGTTTCAAAGTCAAGGCAGAAATCGTTTCGTTACTATTATTGGTTGTTGAGCAATCTGCCTCCTCAGCCATGGTTTGTTTGAATCGTGAGAAAAGATTCGAAACAAAGGCGAGATCTCTGATTTCTCTTTGAACTTGAACTTGTTCTTCGTCTGCACCGTCAATCCAATCTTTTGTGTCGATAGTATCAACTTTTGATCCCATACTCGTCACGGTGCGAATTGTCCGAACAATCGTCTCCAATTTTTTCAACATCAACTCTTTCTCAATAAAAGGATTTCTCTTTCTATAAAAGATTAGCTTATCTCGAGGCGATGAATCCAGCAAACTAAGTATCCATCGAAATCTATTTGCGACATTCGTAGTCGAATTTCTATCACTGCTAAATTTACCAAAAAGAACGAAAGAATGCTCTGGATTCATACTCGCAATTGTTTCTAAAGCGGCTATCGTTGGCGGCTGTTCCATATCGAAAGGATAAAGTTTCCAGAACTCAGAAGATACGGGAGCTGCAACGAGATCTGCGACTGTCATTGCGGATATTAAGCGCAAGGATGCACTTGAAATCGCATTATCCGTTGCCAATGCAGGAAGCCATTTGCATGCAAAATCTCGAGCTTCTGTCCATAGCACCTTATCTGTCGTTGATATTGAAAGAGTCTTTGAGTTGTCTTCGTTGCGGAATCTTATGACGATTGCGAGCTGTTCCAAAGCTCTTGTAAGCCACAAAATATGACCACGTGCATGCGCATCAGTGCCACTTACTGCGTAGATTGTTCGCAATTTTTGGTTTAGCAAACTGGCCCAATTTCGAAGAGTACTATCTGGGAAAATGCGTTCATCTATCCCGCTGTTGCAGAGGAAGGCGCAAACTACTGGGCCCCATTCTTTGGAATGTTCTCCGCAAATTCTACTAATCAAAGTTGAAATACTCACCGAATTAGGGTAATTACTCATAGTCTTTGCTCGTTTTGAATCGTGGCTGATGGTAGTATTATCGTCTAGATCAATCAGAACATTCTTGTGCAATCTTGAGTGCGCGGCGAGAACGTCGGCGAGTAATTCACACATTGACCATTGGGCGGCCTTTACGCGATACTCATTATCATAATCACCACCGCGTTCATATGAAGTAGCATTGCTTTGTTGCAATTGCAAATATGAACTTTCAATTTCCTTTTCTAACGTCACGGCCAATTCTCGAAGTGCTTTTTCATCTTCCAGACCTCCTAATTTTAGTTGAATGCGTGAGTAGGTTACTAGGTGATCACGCAATTTTTTATCTCTCGCATTTTTGGTTTTGAAAGCCCAAAGTAAGAAATGCGCAACATCGTCGTGGATTTCTTTTGAGTTCGACTGACAATCGATTCCGTTTCTCGCCAGAACTAGATTCAAACCGAGCATCAAACTTGCAGGAAGTTTCGTATCTTCTTTCAATGTTTTCAAACTCGTTGCAAAGAACTTGAGTAATCTCAAAGCGTATTGTGAAGCAATATCGGAAGGATAAGACTTTAAGAGCTGATTCAGAGTCGACGCGGACTTATACATCCCCTCTTTACTGATGGCACTAGCGTCTAGATCGTCCGAACCCATCGACTCATCGCCTTCTTCCTCGTCATTGCGCTTCCGTTCGATTTGCTGTACAAAAAATTCACACAATCCTTCGAACACATCTGCTTGCAATTTTGTGCAGTATTCTGGAACAATTAAGAGATGCGTTCGAAGTAAATGCGAATAATCTGTTGCGAATTCTGCTCCCGCTTCCTCCAAGACATCTACTACGTGCTCGAAAATTTTCTTCGCGCGCTTCAAAAGCGGCAACTGTACACCCGCAACTTTCTTCCTTTCTTCTACCGTCTTGACAACTTCCCTCAATATAGAAGTTATATTTTTATCGCACGCTTTACTCTTGCTTCTATGTGATTCAATTTCTGCATTCACATATGACACAACGGAGCTCACGATACCTGACCAAGTGTGTCGCAAACTCACGTCTTCAGACTGAGCTGTAAAGTCATTCGTGCGTCTGTCCAGATATTGCAGAAAATCTCTCGAACCGAGATGGTTTTTAAGCTCTTTGATGCCCTCCTGTATGTGAAAGTGAGAATTGCGTTAGTGCGAGGATATTTGAGCATAAATATTAAGTTGTGAAAAAGAAATAAGCGCAAGTCATCAATATCTGAAACCTTTCTCTTCCGGTGGTTGAATCCTGTTAAAAGCGCGATTTGTGCACTCGGAGAAAAATCGGAAGAAGAAGAAGAAGAGAAAATCTTTCGCGCAAGCAAAAGTCCGCCCAAAGGAAGATGATTTGACAACTAACCTTTCGTTTACTGATTTTATCGCTCTTTAGTAATGCGTGGAGCTCATCTAAGGCCGAAGATCTAGGATCTAAGTCTGGCGCTGCCATTTGGCCTCGCGAGAGACCGCAAGGATTTGAATTTATGAATTGTGGTGAAGATGGAGGAAGGTGTGAGAAAACACGAAAATACGAAAAAAAATACCTAAAATTACTGGTAGGTGTTTTTGCTCTCGCTATTAAAAGATGTCAAATATTCTCGTTCGCCGTTCTTCATCACAGCCAAGATTTCCATCCTGTCCAGCTGTTCGCGAGTATGCGAGGATCGGTGGCCATGTCCATGAGGCACTCGACTTGTTCGTCTACGTCTTTGCACGTCTCTCCAGCTTGTGCTCTCACACCGTCGTCGTCACCAATGATAAGCCTTTGAAGTCCTTCCCAGTGCGCGGATTGACCATGCTTTGGCTTGCACTGCTCGATGCATATGAAGGCTGGATTAGCGAGAGATAACTTTGAGCGCGCATGCATGACACGCATCTCGACGTGCTTTTCCACATCGTCTCCTTTTTGTGTTTCCCGAGTCCAATCTAAAATTGGGTCCCGGATAAAAATGTCCATAGCGCCTTCCAATAAATTTTTACCCGATTGCAAAGCGGTCAAAACTCTTGCCATATCTGCCTCCAACCATTCCTTCGCATCCAAAGGTTCTAAAGCACCAAGAAATGTGCGCGTTGCTCTAAATGGCACAATCTCAGGTATCGGCAATGTTGATGTTCCGGTTCCAAACGCGTAACCAAAGTCAACATGTATGAGAGACCCGTGAGCAACATCGAGCAAAATATTTTCACAGTGTCGATCACCTAACCCAACAATCCATCCGGAGATTGAAGATGCCGCAAGAGATGCCGCAAAAACTCTCCTAGCTGCCAGGAAGGCTTCCGGACATCCGCTCGCTACTTGAAGTTTCTGCCGTATGGCGTCCTTAGCGGGAGAATGTCCTGGATGACCCAATCCACGAAGAACTTTTTTGCTCGCATTCAGTTCGGCGTTTGCCATAGCGGTGAGATAGTCGTCATGAGCCGGTCGCGGTACTTTTGTAAGATCACACATCACACCCATTTTGTCTTCCTGGATAAGCGCATCTCCGTCAATTTCTTTGCGTTTTTTCCCGCTCAAACCAAACATACCTCTCGCTTTAATAAAAGCTTCGTGTCGCGCGGAAACATTTCCTATATTCTTTTTCGCATCATCGCTTGAATTCAAGAGTATCCGACCAACAGGTTCCGTGCCATGGACAAACTCAATCAATCCACTGCGTCGCGTCAGGGGTAGGACGTGGAAAGTTCGAATCCTGAGCGCTTTTGCTCTAGCAGATGGAGATTGTGTCAAGAGCGAATCCATCGCGCGATACAATCTTTGAATCCGCTCATCCTGTCGCAAATCTTCCGAACCTTTCGCAATAAATGCGTATTCTCTGCCATCCGAACCACGAAGTGTAATTTTCTTTGGTTTCTGTTTCGACTGTGTGAATATGGTTGCGTTTGTTTCAAAACTTACGATCTTCGCATGCCAAGTTGGATCGGGAGCCTGTGAGAGCGAATCGTATTGTCCTGGTATTTCAAGATTCGCCATAAACTGTTCTTTGACGTTACCGTATGATCTTTGCTCAAAAGAAGAGAAAAATAGAGAAAATCTTCCTAGTGGGAGCGTAGACGCCGACTCGAATACTTCGTTTCCGCCCTTTTTCCATCGTTTTTCGATCTCAAATACTGCATCTTGAAGCAACTTTGAAATGGCAGACGTATTCGGGTTGATCGATCTCGATCTTGTAATTTCTACGAGAATTGGTTTTGCGAGCTTTCCGAATGTCGCATTAATGGGACCCAAGTTCGCCTCATCAGGATTTGCTACATCCTCGAGCATTTCATTCAGTAACATTGACAATTTCTTTGAGTCTGGGGGCAAACCTTCTTTGTGCTCCACGAGTTCGATTTCCTTCCACCACCATTTCAATCTAGCCATCGGGAAATCGAGAAGCGTAATGGCCCGTTCGAATTGAAGTGCAGCCTGTGAATTCAATAAGACTTCGCCTATTTTAAGAGCTGCAAGAGTCAAGTTGTTCTTTCCGAGCGAAAAATGGGGCCTCATAGCAGCCGGATACGCATCAACGAGTCGAGTCATGAGCGGAGACACCGCATCGTATGACGATTCGGATGAGAGTAGAACAACAAGTTCAGAAATCCAGTCGAGAAAATACCAAGCCGCTGTGTTTCTTACGCCACTAACAAATTCTAAAAGTATTGGACTTTTCCCTGTCGTGGCGCGCAAAAGTGCAAGAACTCTGGGTAACAAATGTCGCGCTTTTTCGCATGCTTTAGATCTTGTTTTCATTGCCCTCAGCACGTGCTTTACGAGAGTAGCGCTCAGCGTATCGAAGTCCATCGTCATAGAATCTTCGAATCGAATGAGAAGCTCGTCACAAAAACGCGCAAGGTTCAAGGAAGCTTTTGATGAAAGCTTCACGTTGTTCTCAGCTTCGGCGCAGGATTCTGCCGCAGAGTAACAGCTTATTGTTTCGTGGGCTAGATTTTCTACGCGATTTTTGTCTTTCGTAAACATGCAAAGTTTTTCGCAAATTGAGCCTTCTATGTTTTTTATATCTGCCATGTGCGGCGCGATCACGAACGATTTTTCTAGGTCTTCTCTGTTTCGGATCGTGGATAAAATGGATTCCAAATCTTCCGCATCGTTCGTAACTGATAATTTCCCTTTGAGCTTAGCTTTTGCATACTTCCATTCTTTCTCTTTGTCCGAATTTTTAATCGCTTCGCCATATTTCTGCAAGAACTTCAAAGACAATTTTGTTTCTCCAACTCTCCGCAAACCTCGACTTGCGTGCCAGCAGGCATCAATATTAGCCTGTTTAATCGAATTCTTTGATGTCTGCTTCGCGAGGTGCGATAGAGCTTCCAAACAGATGGATCGAAACGATGATACACGCTCCCATACTTCAACAGAATCGTAACTTGTAGAAGGCCACCTCATTTGCCATTTTGACAGCGTGCTCTTTAAACCTTTCTCAAATTCAGCCATCTCATTTTTTGAGATGGGGATCCTCGACAACGTTGCGCAGTGCAACACTTCCTCAATTTCAACGCACGGTTGTAGAGACTGCAAGAGCGCACGACGAACAGCAACTGCTTTTGGGTGCGTTGAAGACCAGCGCGTAGCAAATCTGTCGCGAACGTCTCGAATAATAGTTTTGGAAGTATCTTCGAGTTCATTTACGAAAGCTCTGACAGCAAATTCAACGCCTAAATCTTGTAGTAATAAGGCGTGCCTTGTGTAGTCTTCGTCCGCCTTATCCGTACCACTTTTATATAGGAAGTCCAAAAACCCGCCCATATTTAGTGTCGGCTCTCTCAAGGCAATTCTAATGGCAGCTGCGCTCATATCTCCACCGGAAGCTTCACCAGAAACACCCCTAAGTTCTTCGCCGCTAACTGTTAGCAAATTCGATGTTTGGCGCCACTCTCCAGCTTTAACGCATCTCTTCACATTTTCATCGAATTCGTTGAAAGCAGATGACCATTCACCTAGCCGTTCTGCGCATCGAGTACGTTCTCGCGTCCAGAAGCGCCATTCTACAGTTTCTGTATTGGTATTGTTTTGCTTCATTTTTTTGTAGATTTTACCCGCTTTTTTTGCATCTCCTGCTAATTGCGCTTTGAGCGCAGAATGCGTCTGTTCATCATCGTCGAATGCTTTAGCTACAGATAATAAAGCAGCATCTCCATCACCAGTGGCGCGATGCAAAGCAGCCATAGCGCGCCATGTGAAATTAGTGGAGTTATCCGCAGAATCTTCTGTTAATGCAGTTGATTTTTTGCCCATCAAAGTTGATTCCAAAGCTATGATGCCACCAGCTAAACAATCCCCTGCAAATGCAATGCGTCGTAAATCTTTCGGTGATACTCTCGACTCTTTATCAGCAGCAGAAGCTCTCAGCACCCATGATGCGAGAAATACGTTAGAACCCTTGATACTTTTAGCGAATGCGTACAAAAGATTCCGTGCCTGTTCTCGTTGTGATCCACCTGGAACTGCGTTTTTCCAAGGCTCATTCGTCTCTTTTATCGTCAAGCGAGACTTTTCCGATTGGGCCGCGTTCCACAACGCTGATAATAGCAATACCGAAATCGCATGATCGCGCTTCGCAAGCGAAACTAATGGTGCAAGAATTTCAGCGCGTGAAATTTTGACATCTGGGAGCTCCCCGTCGCGATATCGTCTGACTAAGTGCACCGCATGTTTTCTTTGCTCTCTGCTGTGCTTCTGAAGAGCACGATATTTTCGAGCCTCCAATGATGTTGCAGTTTCGTCCTTGCGCTTGTAGTAGTCTTGTGAAATCGTCCTTTTTGCCGGCCATTTAGAAGATCCGTCTATTGTTGTTTGTTTTTGATGATTCGTGACTTGCGTCTGCGGAACGGGAGGCAATGTGGACCCAAAAAGAGGATCTCGTTGCAGCGTGCCACTTTGTGCTTGCTCACCAATCAACCACTCTGGTAAATCACCAGATTCTTCCATTCCTAGAGTAGACGATGAGAACATTATCCTAGAACCTCCGCTTCGTACTTTCGTAACGTCGGAAACCAGCGTTGCCGCTTGCGCCTGTTGAGTGGCTATTGCTAACGTTCCCAGAGCAGCCGGTGTCGCACGAATGAGCCCTGGTGCAGGCTTATGCGGTACTCCGACCACATTTCCTGGAACAAATCGACGTCCAGATCCAGGCAAACCACTTGATGAAGTTAATGTCATTTGGGTACCCATTGTTGAAAATAACGGCGTCATTGGCAAGCTAGAGCCTTGCCAGTCCGTATTTATGTTAAGTTCGGTGAGTTCACAATCTGCCAAATCGTCTTCAGCGACAGTCTGTTCGTAGTCTTGATGCGTTTCAGGAATAGCAAGTACTAACGCACAAGTTGCCTTTATCCACGAGTCCTCCGCACTCGCAGATGGCGGTGTTTTCATAAGATCTAGTAGTCTCTCACCCAAGGTGTACACGTGATTGACCTTTTCCCAATGTTCTCTAGCAGCAGCCCGCCCTGCACCTTCATTTGGATCAGCCATTGCACGAAACAAGGGTCCCATAACAACGCCTTCTTTTCTAAATTCGGGGAATGCATGCAAAACAGCGGCGCATAACTTTGCCTGTGCAGCTCGTACTCTTGTTGCTACTGGCGACGAAGATTGAAAAACACGGTCAATTTTATTCATTACGACAAGCCAAAGACGTTTTGACTCGCTATTCAGTAATTCCGCATCGCAAGTATCTTCCGAAGCATTGGTGGCCTCCGATGACGCAAATAACACTCCCCGGGCGAGAATTTCCATCAAAAGAGCATGAGTTTGAGGGTCTCTGTTATCTAAGAATGATTTCATCCTCGGAAGCAGTTGCTTGGCGCATTCAATATTATTTTCGCTACTAATTATATCGTGAGATAAAGCGCACAAAGCGACATAACGCGGTTCGCCGTAAATTTTGTCCAAAGAGCTTTGCACTATACTTGCAAAATCAGTTTCATATGGATAAGGAGGGTAATGCTTTGATATTCGATCCAGAGCTATCAAAAAAAGATCGAGTTTGTGTTGCTTTAAAGTGTGAAGACGCGCGGACAAGTCACGAACCCACGCTTCTTCCTCCTCCTCACTCGTTTCCAGAGCCATCCGTTTTTCTGCTCGTTTTGCCAGTGCGAATCCAACAAGTGATGCTGCTGCTTCATGACATTTCCGACCCGAAGTTGCATCTGGTTTCATCAGGCAATGATGAACCACCGCTCTTGTCAGCGTGATATCTGATCTCCAATCATTTTCATGACTTTGCGTTTCTGAACTAAATTTTACGACCGTTTTCTTTCCGGTAATATCCAGAATACCATCTGCAACAAAAGCGCCAATCATTTGAACACCCGCGATTCGTCGAAGTCGACCCGTTTCCTCTTGACTCGGTGTTTTCACCAATGTCTGCAATTCTTTCAAAGCGTCGTAGAACGTGTTGTATACCGTATTCGAATCGAAGTTTGACAATATACAGTCTCGTAGTTTACGCGCTAAACGCGTTCCGAGCGCGACGTTCTCACGAAGTTCGACCACGGAACCAGTCGGTGAGTTACGAATCACGAAACAAAGCAGATTAGAAAGCGCACACCTTGTGTCAACAGTCCACGTTTCTGTGCACTCCAATGCCATCACTATTATTTCCCGGCAAGGAGAAGGAATGATATTTTCGCGCTGAAAGTGGGTTTTTGATCCTTCAGTGGACTCATTGCAATATTTTGATACATCAATCAGTGCGATAACTACAGCGCTTAAAAGATCTGGTGCTATCGTTCGAAAAAGAGACATCTCAGTATTTGATTCGTTATTCTTTGCGTTTTTCGCTGGATTAAACGCTTGAATTGAAACGCGCTGCGCTCTCAACACCGCTTTTGCTATTGCAAATCTGATGTGAGGTAACAATTGCACGTCCTTCAGCAACATTACTATGCGGCCAATTAAAGTGCTTCCAGAAAGAGAGAGATCTTCTGGAGCACCCTGCATCGCGATATCTAGTAAAAAATAAAAGCCATTGGAAACAGAAAATGCTTCCAAATTATCACGGATTGAATGTGATAAGGACTCCGCGGATTCTTGCGGATAACATGCATCCATTCTTGGATGAGACACATTATTTTTAGCTAGCTCTGTTGGTTCCGCATTAGTTTTTATTGTCAACGTGGGATCGAGATTCAATAGCGTGGAAGAAAGCATTGTAAACGGAAGTGCATTTTCTCCCTCCGCTTTGCTCGCATCTTGCAACACTCCAGGTGTTTCGTATTTTGACCATATCGGTTCCATATAGCATGGAGAATTCCCATCAATCAAGCCATTGAACCGCTGTGCATCGCCTTGTAGAAGAGTATCGAAAAACTTCACTATTTTTTCTTTTGTCTGTGTTCGATTGAGTAGCGCAGAGAATGTCTCAAAACAAACTTGCCGAATACGCAGACAAAGTTCCTTATCTACTTCAAAAATAATCTTACCAGATGCGCCTTTCCCTTTAATTTCGACGAGTGCACGCGTCGAAACTATTTGATTAAGATTTTTCTGCTTCTCCGCTGTATTTTGCAATTTTGGGCGAACATTCGCAATCTGCTCTTTCGAGCACTGCTGGTAAAGTCCATTCATAATTATAAATGCATTCAATACGTTCGTAGCATCAGCATCTGTGTTCGATTCGCCTCTATTGTTGCGCTCTAAGACTTCCACGATCGCATCCACTCGTTCGGATATGAAAGTGCAGACCGCGGATGAACTTGAATTCATTAAAATCACGCTCAAAAGTCGACCGCACACCCTTTTCTGGTACGTTTCTCTATCTTTCTCGAACGCTAAGATGAACAACTCTACCGCAAGCGCTTCATCCCACGCGTTTTCAACCGAGTTCATCGCCTTTGTCATAAACTTTAACGTCTGATCACTGTATTTATCTTCAATCAGTGGAAGCACAACGCGCATGAGATGGCTTTTTGAACACGATTCTCGAAACGACCGAAGGATCGCATCTTTCGTTCCTTCGGCGACGCCAGAGGAGTCCCATGGATCCAATTCTACTGCCTTGACATGTTTCACAAGATCTGTCAACGCTTCTATGACAATAGCAGAACACACGTTGTTCCTGTCTATTCCATCCTGGAGTAAAATCTGCATTGAAATTCGTGTGGCTTCTATCCGTGCTGAGGAACTCGAATCTAGTCGCAAACATGTTGCCAACGCGTCTCCTATAAAGTATGCCGCATTTTCTTGTTCCTTCTTCTCTTTCTCATGGTTAACCTCGGTGTGGAATAACACTCGATTTTTCTTCAATGATGCATCAAGAATCAGCGCACGTTCAATAATAGCTAAAGCTCTGCGCTGGCACCTCGCGATGATATCATTTGATCGAGATGAGTCAGATTTAACAAGTGGATCGAGGATAAGTATGTGTTTCGTAAACGCAAGCAAGACTGAACGTGCGTGTATTCCCGCATCTGTAAGCACTGATATCAGTAGAAGCGTCGCAATCCTTCCACCCGGCGAGGAAATGTCGTTCGCCGCTCGATCTAGAATTGATGTGGCATACTTCTCAAAATCAAATGTGACGTAATTCGTAATCAATTTGTGGAAGGATAAGTAAAACAATTCACCCTTTTCTTGCTCGAGGCGAGCAATCTTCTCCTTTTTTCTACGTTGGGTGGACGCCATGCCAGCATTTTGTTGTGCACTTGTGAAAAATGACCCGTCCTCCAATTCATCGTCTCTTCTTAAAATAATTTCCATGATTCGATGAGCGTCAATACCAAGTTGAAACGCTAAACGCAAAATTTCAGTTCCTACAGCTTTTTGTCTTGGATTGGCTGATTTACCTAGATTATACACAACCATTACTAATCTCTCACCGATAACTCCGCTCTGCATCTCTTCCTGCGGTAAAATACCTCGTAGCAATTTAATTTCGAATAGCTTTCTGTAGCCCGTGACCAATCTCGCAGCTTTGGAACACCCTGAAGTGCTTGAGAGATTCACGCACCCAAGATCACCTGTTGAATCTTTGCTCACTCCTAACCTAAGATCTTCTAGAACTTTGGTGTTCATCTCCTTCAAATACGGAGGCAATCTGTCTCCATATTCTTTGACGAGTAAATTCAGCTCCTTCAAAACTCCAGCCGAAGTCGCTGAAATGCGTGCTTCTTCTTGCGGTTCAGTTTCAAATGACTCCAGCGACAAGAATGATTTCACGAGGACCTTGACAAAGCCATTGGTTTCGACAACTTCTTTCAGAGCTAGATTTTGGGAAGCTTTCGTTTCACTACTCGAAGATCTGAGTTTCGTAATCGAGGTATGCACAAACAATAAAACTTGTAAGAGAAAGTCCACCTTTGATCGGCGCCACTTCCGAAGGGCGCTCGGCCCCACATTTATAGCGGCGTCTTCTTCGAAATGTAGCAGGTACTCCGATGCATTTTGGAATATGCCGAGATGTCTCGGCTGAGAATAAATCTCAGATGGAAGTATATTGACTTCCAAGCTCCATCTGGCGAAGTGAAACGCACTTCTTGCGGCATTAAGCCAGCTTATAGCAGCATCGCACTTTGCTGGATCGCTCGGCCCAATTATAGTATTCGAGACGTTTACATTTTTCACTTCATCAAATAGATCCGATGTGAAAGGAAGTCCTTTATCATCTATATGCCCAAGAATGTCGAATTCGCACGTCGGGTATAAAACACAAAACGCATATTGCGACTCTAGTCTTAGTCGTCTCTCTGGTCTCGCTACTCCGTCATCAAATATCCACACGACAATATCACGGAGTGTTTGAAAAGATCCCGACCTTGCTGGCTTGGAAGGCTGCATGAGTAAACGCGCGTGTCTCTTACAAACACGTACTACCAATCGCGATAAACGCGCCGTGGCATCCTCCGCGGCATCTTTTGACTGCGTAAAAGAAGCCAGACGAAACGATCGAAGTGTGACCTCCAGCATCTCCAAGATGTGATTTTTCAAAATCTCCGTAGCCGATCCATCTTGCGTTTCGAATAGTTCCAGACAACGTAACGCAGCACTGGAAGCCCCAAGACGTCGATTTGAATCTGGATGCGACATTAGTGAGTATAATCGGCGCAAAATACTCTTCACATTTACGGCGTTTTGAACATCCGTCATCTGTTTTATGCTCCACTTAAGCGCTTCGGCAGCTAATGCTGCGCATAAGTCACGCTTGACGCCAAAGCGAGCATCAGCAACACCAAGAGTAATGGCATCAAGTAATGCCATCGTTTCAGCTGCTTCTCGAACTTGGTTCTTCGTAAACCATCGGGTTAATTGGAATGCTAATTTGCGGAAAAGAGTGCTTGTAACGGGTTCGAAATCTGCAGCTAAATCTAAGATGACTGGAAAGAGCGAACGGTACACCAGATGGAACGGTGTTATGCCACTCTTATCGTCAGTTGAATCTGGTCTTCGCGCATTGCGTCCTACCATAAGTAACGTCATAGCATGTAATGCTTCACATGCTGCGACTTTTGTTGCCCGGTCCCGAGAGAATTTGGCCAACTGCGCGATCCGAGGCAAACAACTATCCAACCACAATGTTGCTTCTGAGGCATATAATGGTAAATCTATAGAAATCCGCATTGTAGAATCCCAAAGAATGCTCGAGTCCCTATTCTGATCCGTGCTGCTTCGTTCGTCTTCTTCTAGGGAATTCACTAAAAAGTGAGAATAACTACCTAAAGAACCAAGTAATCTGAGTATTCTCATTAGCAATATCTTTTCTTCAGAATTACTTCTTTGCTCTAACGCCTGCTTCTCCATTCGCTTCTCAAAGCGCCACTCGGCGATGCTACCAGATCGTGTGTTCTCATCAATATCGAACATAGCCATAGCTTCATTTCGATCGATTTCTGAATCTTCAGATAAACCGTCTCCGCGATCCAAATATGGCCTCAAGCTACGCACGCACTCTGGAAGCGCGGGCAGCAATTCCTCCCTTCGATTGGTCAGCCATGTTTCCAGAACCCTCAATCCAGTTTCTGCCATCGGTGAATGTTGCAGTCCAAGTTCAAGCATCGAGCACAATGGTTGTACAAGGTCTTTCAAGGAAAGTAAACCCTCGGGAGCTTCTAATAGTAAACTCAATGATGCCGCTCTGAGTTCACCAGTTTTCCCCGAACTTTCTGCGAGCACCTCGTGCAAAAAGTTTTGAAAGCTCCTCGCCACGTCAAGCCGCGCAGCTTGCTCTTCGTCGTTACTTGCATTTTGGTGAGTTTCATAATCTTTCGTAATCTTTTGTACATTTTCATCAAGACGAGCAGATCGAAAGTATCCCGAGCGCTCCGCGGCGTGTAACGAGCTCTGAATTAGTTTGTAAAAGCCACTCAAAGCTGTATTTTTCGTCGCCAATAACATGAGCTCATCTCCTAGCTGACCAATCCACGCGCACATATGCCTTGAAGGGGATTCGTCGATGACTTTACGGAAGAAATCGACTAAGCCAAGAAAAGTTTGCACGTCTCCTGGATTTTTGGCCTCTAAATTACCTTCTAAATTTAACGCTATCAAGGCGTTTGCTTCTATGTTTTTATCTACTAAATCTTCTGGAATTTTCGCATCCTTTTCCTGCGTTTCGTCTCCTAAGCTCGCACCAGGCTTGATCACCGTAGACTCTCGAACACCAAGTTCGAGAGTATTGCATATTAAAAGTATATGCTCCATGAAACAGTCGTACGTAGCACTTGCCGCACCCTGGGCAATTTGGGTTTGCTGATCTATGACTACATCGATATCCATTCCATGCACATTCATGGAATTTTCTGATAAATGCTCCGTTGCCACCGCCGAGTCGATACTCTGCGAGCGTCTCTTAGTATCAGACCCAGAAGATGAGATGCGACGTTTTGACGCTCTATTCGGCTTGAATCTTTCGTATTTTTCGTCACCCCCGAGTAAGCGAACCCACAAATCGACGTACCTTGGCCAAAGCTGTATCGGGGGGGCGTCCACCAACAACCTATCAATAGGATCGGGTGGACCAACACGCAACGTCAAAAGGACTAACGCCTGTCCGCACCTGCTAAACAAACTTCGTAGCGCTCCGCCTCTCTCGTATAACGTCTGAAATAAATTGACAATGGCGTCGTGCACGACACGTTTTCTCGTATCAACTTCGGTTGAATAATGTTCAAATATCCAACGTAATATAGAAGCAACCATATCTAACGTAGCTTCATCAACAGTTTGCTGCAATTCGAGAACGTCCGTGTATGCGATCAAGAGTGCAACCTGTCTTTCCATGGATTCAAATCTCTTCTCAAAGGCGTTACCTCCCGCAGCGAATTTTTCTTCTAAAGTAAATCTCGCTAATTGTTCCATCAGCTCGTCTAAATCCATCGCCAGCTCATCGCTCGACATGTAGAATGCAGGTTTCGCTAGTTTGCCTAGAGCACGGACCGCTACAGTAATCTTTCGAGGGTTTGAGTTTTTATCGTACTTTGTTTCTAAAAGCTCTTTAACCTTTCCCATCATGCTTTTCATAGTCTCGATTCGTTTGCTTTCCTCGAATAAAGTATTGTCCATCAACGCATCTCTTAAGGTTATCAAAAATGCATCTAAAGAAACCATCGCGTTTCTAGTGAGATCTTTATTCGAGCACACTCTGAGTTCTAAGAGTTTCTCAAAAATTTCAGGAGCAAACTCGATGAACTCTTTCTTTAAAATTGCGCCCACGCATTCGACAACTTTCATCGCGCTTTTCGGAACTTCGCTGCGTTGACCATAAGATGGAGGTTCCAACGCTTTGAGCAAAATTTTAGATAAGGCCTTTCGCGAACTCGTTGAAATCTTATCTGGGACAGATTGTAAAGAAGAAGCAATCGCTTCGAGTGCGCCGGAGATCAATACCATGTCGATTTTTTTCTTTTCTTTCCCGCTTGCGCCTTTTACTTCCTCTTCATTTTCCACGTCGTCGTCGTCGTCAGAATCAGCCGATCCAATTTGGTCGTCTAATATCCCCAATGCCTTATTAATCAACCATCTTGGATGTGCGTCTCGCGCAGCATCTTCCTCCTTGTAGTCAACATCAAAATTTGCGTGCAAAGCCGCGCACGCCTTCAAAATTAAAGACTTTACCGTCGGCGTCTTTGCAGTTCTTTCGTAATCTCTTCGCAACGATTCCCCTACTTTCTTCAACTCTTCCTCCGTCGCGTCGAAAGGCAGCTGCATACCAAAAAGCGCAATTATCGGTCCCAAAGCAGCAGCTTTAGTCGTATTCTGTTGCTCGCTGCGGAACTGCTGCATGCACAGATCGCGCATTTCCCTCGCATTTGATGAACTTTGATTTTGACCGACGCGTTCGATATGTTTAGTAATCGCGTCGAAAGCCTTCGCCCGAGCCGCTTGCACATCTTTCGCGAACACGTTCGAAGTTTCTTTCAAATAGTTCAAAATTCCAACGTCAGGGTCCAAAAATATTGCCGATAAAGCTGGGATGTCCTCCTCGTGCGCAGCCTCCAAGGTTTCCTGTTGTAGCGTTGGAATAAAAAATTGGTCGGTTAGATACACAGAGTTTGTCTTCGTTCTCTCTCTCCTTCTCTCTCGGAAAACACACACGAAAACAAAATTCCCACCCCTACAAAAACAAAACGTACCTGTATCGTCGCGATAATTTGCTTCGACTCATCTTCAGGTCCAACGGCGTGCGCCGATTCTCGTCGCGCGACTCTCGCGAGCCGCGTCAATGATTCGCGCAAGGCGCTTTCCATCTCGTGCTGCTAAAAAAGCTTATTACAAATGGAGGAGCGTGGTGCGAAAATTTGTATGCACTCTTCGCGATGCGATGATGAGGTAAAAAAAAAGTTATTGCTGCGATGATGATAAAGTCTTTCCTCCGCGTTGCTGTTCACGTTTCGACGATATCATTTCTCTCTCTCTCTCTCTCTCTCTGTTTGTGTGTGCGTGTGTTTGTGTGCTTGATTATATCATAAACACACTTTAATAAACGATTGTGAGTAAAGCTTTTTCAGAAACGCAAACAACAAAAGAAGACGACGACGAAGAAGAGACATTTTCAAAATTTCACGCTTCACACAAAAATCAGGATGTCGCAAAACTCACCGTCGTGGTGGTTTCGAAAGATCTCCCAGCACGGCGCGACGACGACGACGGACGGCGGCGGCTTTGGCGCTTCGAATACAACGAGTAAACAACCTCGGCACCACCACCACCATAAACAGCAGCACTACGATGATAACCGGAGCGAAAGTCATCGCGAAGAAGACAAAAGAGGAGAACACATCATCGACAGAGAAAATCCCCTAGGAGCGTCTTCCACGGAATACGTTTCCAAGGAAGACTTGGGAAGAGCGACGTGGCTTCTGTTGCATTCGATAGCTTCGCAGTACCCGGACGAACCGACGGAAAGAGAGAAGAGAGACGCGAAGAATTTAATCAACGCCATGGCGACTTTATATCCGTGCAAAGAGTGTCAGACGCACTTTAAGACGGTTATTGAGAGAAATCCTCCCGAGGTGGACAGTTCGGTGAGCTTTCAGGAGTGGATGTGTAAAGTGCACAACGCGGTGAACGAAAAATTAGGAAAGGAACTATTCGACTGCGCGAAAATAGACGAGAGATGGGGTGGAGTGGAGTGTTTTGGGGAGGACGGGAACGACGGTGGATGTAGCTTTGAGAACGCGCCGGGGAAACGGAAACGTCTTGCAGGGCGGCGCTAGAAGCCTAGAAGCCTAGCCTATATTTTATCACATGAGAATCTATCTCGTTCGACCGAATACTATTAATATTCTTTCTTCTTCTTCGCTTGTACGCGGTTCTTGATTTCCGGTAAAATGGTCCCGAGCTGACGCTCAGCCATGACGAGTGCAACCGTCGGCGATTCGTCTTTTTTATGCTTAATCGACGTAACTTTACTCGCGCCTAATTGCTTATACATCGGCGTAAACTCGGTCGTTTTCAATTTCAAAGCGGCGCGTAGGGATTCAGTATCCAATTGCCAGTTTGATATGCGCAACGCGAGAAGAATAATGTGAAGGATGAGTAAATCCTTGAGTCTCTTCGTTCGTAGTCGCGACTCGCCGTATTGCGTCTCGTCTCCAACTTCTACTTCAGTAAAAGTATCGATGATACACTGCTGTATGAGCGGATTTACACGCTCAGGTTTTGTGAACAACCACTTGTGCTTCACTTCCTCTTCTATCGTTTCTATTTCTTCTTCTTCTTCTTCCTCTTCTTCTTTTTCCCCGTCTTCTACCTTCTTCACGCCTTCTTCTCCTTCCTCTCCTTCCTCTTTTCGCTTTCGTTTCTTCTTCTCTATTCTTTTCGGTCTCGTTTCTTTTACTCGCCCACTCTTCAAGCTCGCAAATTGTAAAAGTGCGTCCATAAACGCCAAGGCCTTACCTTTCTCCACGGCGTCAAAAGTATGGTCGCCGTCAGAAATCGCCCAATTCGGATCGGTCACGTAAATCATCGGTAACAAATCCATAATCGCTTTCGGTTTCTCCGACCCACCAAAAACCTCTATCATAGCCTCTAACGTCTTCCTCTTTCCAGCTTTCATGAAATCGTTGTATGGTAAATTATGCGAGAACAAAACATAACCCGGCGTTAATTTCCAAGGGAACGCCTCGTGTGGCTTTGTCGCCTCCAAATCGTGCGGGGGTAAATTTCTCTGCTCTCCCGCTTTCTGCATCAAATCTTTTCTCGTCATTGCAAACCTTGACGCTTTCCCAATTTGTGATTCCAACAGCTTCGGCGATGCGATTGCATCCGAGTCCAACTTTCTCGCCGACATGAGCTTCGCCTGTTGTCTTTGCCTCTTTTGCGAGGAAAACAACCTCGTCGCATCGGCAGCAATGGCCCTTCTCACGTCAATATTGTCGTAATCCAACTTTTCTTCGTCGTCTCTGTTGAACTGATAGTTGAAGTTCTGCGGTCTCGTCGTCAAGTGCACCACGGAATCGCCACATAACCTCTGTAACTTCAACACGTACTCGCCCGAATCTTTCTTCCCGACTGGCACTAACCGACCCAAAACGTGCATCGATCCTCCACCTTCGTGTGCCATCACGCCCGAAGTCTCATCTTTCGGCAGCACGCCCATGCTAAACCCACACTTCTCGTGCGCGAAATTCTTCCCCACGACGTCGCACCCGTCGCCTCTCCCGACCACCACTAAATGCCGTTCCGAATGCGGCGTGTCGCCGTTTCCAAGTTTGCCATTGGAAAAGGTATACGCCCGTTCGTACGCATCCTTCCCGAACTCCTCCTCTAATTCCTTATCGCTCGTATCCGGATTACCTCTGAAAAGGTTGAAGGCGTACGTGCCGTCGGTTAAAGTCGTCGGCGCGTTGCGTAAAGAAACGACTAAAGGACCTCCCAAATCATCGTTCTCCTCCAAATTTTCGTTCTCCTCCGACGGCGGGGCGGCGACTTCTATTTTCAAGGATTTCATCCTGTGAGAATGATTCTTCTTCGCTAAAAGTGGTGGTTTTGAAGCGAGGGAGATGATGAAAACTTTAAAGGAACCTCAGGAACCTTTTTGTCCTCCGTTTCCTCTTCCTCTTTCTCCTCTTTCTCGTCGTCGTCCTCGCGTTGCGTTTTGTGCGTTCAATCAACAACTCTTTCTTTCTTTCTTCGAGAGATTTGATGAGAGTGTTTTTTGTCCCGACTCTCTCTCTCTCTCTCTTGCAAAACAACCAAAAAGAGAGCCAGAGACTACTTTTTTCGGCTCAAAAAGCACAAAAAGCGCCTCTTTCCTCCACCAAAACGGTGTTGAAAGATCTCTCGTGTTTTTTCATTTTTGTGAGCACCGACCCGACAGCTGGCATCCGGATAAAAAAGATACGCAAAAACTGCGATATTTAAATCGAAATTGAACGAACTGCACCACAACAACCCCGCGCGGGCGGACGAGCTCTAACGAGAAAAAGAAGAAGAAAAGAAAAGAAGCGTTGGCTAATCGCTCATCTTCGTTATTAAATCGCATCATCCCACGCGAGACGACGACGAGCGGTTTCTTTATTGTTCTTCATCTCATCACGACGCGACAAAAATATTTTATTGAGACGCGAAGAACGCATCTCATCAAACGAGAAGAATGGTTTCTTCGATGACGATGACGACGACGACGACGATGCGCGGCAGTAACTCTGAGCTTCGGCAAAAGCGAGCAGCGAACGTCCGAAGCAGTACCAGTGGTGCGAGAAGAACAAAGCGGGGCCGATCTGTTTTCGTCAAAGCGATGGCTGGTTCCATCGAATCTCCGGACGAAGAGTACGACTGCGTTGTCATCGGGTCTGGAATTGGTGGTTTATCCTGCGCGTCGCTACTCGCTCGGTACGGGAACTCGGTCAAAGTGTTCGAGTCGCACTATTTAGCCGGAGGATGTTGCCACATGTTCGATCACAAAACGCCGGAAGGTGATTTGTACAAGTTCGAGGTTGGCCCGTCTATTTGGGAAGGGTTGGATCGACCGACCGGGAACCCGTTGAGGATGGTTTTCGATGCTTTAGGAGAGGAAATGCCGGTGAAGACGTACGATGGAATTTCGCTTTGGACGGAAGAAGGGCACTGGAGGTTTCAAACTGGAGACGACGAAGCGCCGGGTGGATTTTGCGATTTGCTGAGAGAACAATCGGATAATCCAGAGTTGGCCATTAAGGAGTGGAAGGCGTTGAAAGGACGGTTGGAACCGCTGTACGACGCGTTGGACGCGTGCCCGTTAACCGCGTTGAGACAAGATGCCGGGTTGCTCGTATCTACGGTAATTGCCATTCCGTTTTATTTGACGCACCCGATGGTTATGTTAGACATTCCGTATATTTTAGATTCGTTTCATAAGTTGTCCGAACAATACGTGACGGATAAGTTTTTGAAACGGTGGATTGATATGTTGGCGTTTTTCAGCGGATTTCCAGCGGAAGGGACCATGGGTGCGACGATGATTTATAGTATTCCTGGGTTTCATCGACCGGGGGCGTCGTTGTGCGCACCAGAAGGTGGAACGCAAGCGGTCGTAGATAAGTTGACGTATTGTTTAGAAAAATTTGGCGGAGAGCTGCAATTGAAATCGCACGTGGAAGAGATTATCGTCCAAGATGGTGAAGCGAAAGGCGTGCGATTAAAAAACGGAAAAGTGATAAAAGCGAGAAATGCGGTGGTGTCCAACGCGACTATTTGGGATACCGTGCCTATGTTACCGGATGCGGAGGTTTTGAAAGCGCAACAATTGGACCGTTCCGTGGAGTGGAAGGAAGAGATGTCTGAAATTCCAGCGCTCGGGTCCATCATGCATTTATTCTTAGGTATTGACGCGACCGGTTTACCGGATTTAGATCCCTCGCACTTGTGCATTCGAGATTGGAATCGTCCGTTGGGTGATCCGCAAAACGTAGTGACTATATTCATCCCAACCGTGTTAGACCCTGAAGTCGCGCCCGAAGGGAAACACATCATTCACGTCTACACCGCTGGTTCAGAACCGTACGATATTTGGAAAGAAAGACAAAGAGGCACAAAAGATTACGAAGATTTCAAACGCGAGCGGGCGGAAATTTTATGGGAAACTATCGAGCGCATTATCCCGGACATTCGCGAACGCGTGGAAGTTGAAATTTACGCCTCCCCTCAGACGCACCAACGGTTTTTACGACGCCACAAAGGTACGTATGGTCCGGCTTTACAAGCTGGTGGTAACTTATTCGACGTCTTACCGTTACCAAACATCCCGCAACCGGGCGTGTTAACCCCCATCCCGAAACTCTTGCGGTGCGGTGACTCTGTCTTCCCGGGCGTCGGCGTCCCCGCCGTCGCCGCGTCCGGCGCCATTGCCGCCTCCACGCTCGCGCCGTTACCCGACCACCTCAAAATGATGTGGGACGTCTCTCAAACGCAAAACAATTTCTGGCAAAAGCAAGGTGGGAGAGAAAAATGGCTTCGAGAAACCGAGAAACCGTTTCACCCGAGCGAAGGTGGAGGCGCAGAACACATGGACCCGAGCGAGTATTACAAAGCCGCCGCGGATAAAATGAAAGTCACGGGGAACATGAAACCGTCTGGGTTGGAAAGTGCGTCTTCTTCCGCGGTGAGCAAGTGAGAAAGCGCAGAGAGAGAGAGAGAGAGAGAGAGAGAGAGAGAGAGAGAGGAATGAGACGAGATGCGAGAGTTTGTATTATATAGGTTATATTAATATTATTCATAGCTTTTTGAGGATGATAAACGTGGAAAGGGGACAGAAAGCACAAAAAAAGAAAATTCATCACCACAAAAAAAGAAAGACCGGTTTCGTTTGCGCTGAACGCGAGAGTCGCGATGATTTTCATCTTAGACAGCGTCAAAGACACGGACTTTTACAAGAAGAACAGAGTCCCTCGCACCACTGATTCTCGTTTGGTCGAGTTGGCGACGAAATTGCAATCCCTCGATTCGTTGGCGTTGTTTTATTTCAGCTCGTTGCTGCTGTTAATTATCGCAATTCATTTGACTTTCGTTTTCGTCCGGTGGTTCAAGAAGCGAGTGGATGTCTTTCGAAAGACGAGATACGATGTAATCAACTATCGACTCGTGAAAGTTACCACAAAGAGCGACGACGACGATGGTAAGAAAGGAGAGGTGGACAACTCGCCGTTGAGAGCGTTCCAAGAACTGTTTCAACCGACACCGGAAAAAGAATTGAAGGTGCCAGAATCAGCGAAGAACGGTACTACGACAAAGACGAAAACACCGTCGACGCCGCCGCCGCCGAATACGGACGGAACGAAGAAAGAGGGAAAGAAATCGCCGTTGCGAAAACTGAGTTTCGAGAACGGCAAGAAAGGGGAAAAGGAAGAAGAACAAAAACAAAACTCGCCGTTTTCCTTCCTGAACAATTTGTTTCCGGAACCGAATTACGTCGGGTATGTGACCAACGCCGACAAGACGTACACCACCGTATTGATGAAAGACCAAACAAAGAAGAGAAAAGAGAGGAGAGTTAAATTTATACCAGATTTTGTGGCTGATAAAATCAAAACGCAACTGTTGTGCGACGAGAGAGACTGGCCGTTGGTGGAGACGCTGGCGAGCGTTTGCGTGTACTTACCGTTGAGCATCTTCCTTTTAGTGACGGTAATTAACATCGATGAGTTGAAAAATCGCAAAAGAGATCACTTTGTTGGATTCGTGTGGTTGGTAGTCACGCGCGCTTTGTTTGGGAAACAATTCATGTCTGTTTTGAGTAAGTTTTCAAAGTACGATGTATTTAAAGGGAAAACTGCTCGATTTTTGAACCGCGTTCCGTCGATTTTGTTGGCGCCAGCGTTTGGTGTGCCCAGTGGGGTATATTTTTTCCACCGAAGCGCAGTGATGCCGGATGAGTGCGCGTTCGATAAAGACCAAGATCGAGTGAGAAATGCGAAAGTATTAGCATCCACGAGTAAGTACCAAAGAGACTCGATATCGCAATTTATTATGTATTGGATTCGAAACGCCGTATTCGGCCCGATCGAGCTCACTTTGTGGGTGTATAAGAACAGAAGCGTAAAAGATGCGCTCAAAACTGTCGTCGGCTTTTATTTCAGTTACTCTATGTACGCATTCTTGAAGATGCAGTCGCCGATAGCGGCGTTTTGGACGTTCTTCTTACCTTGGGTTCTGAGCACGTGGGATTTGTCCTTTGAGAACTGGTCCAAGCACATGTTCATAACGCCACGGGAATCAAACTCAGTCTGGGCGAAGAACTTTACTATAATCAACACGAACGAGAACCAAAAGAGCTTTAACGATGGGTACAAGCTTTTAGAACACATTTATACCGGGGCGAATTCTTTGGATCTTATTCATTGGAGCGAGTTTCCGGAGAAATTTTTGGAAAACAGAAGTCAATACGGGGATCATAAAACGTTCGTTTTCACCGGTATTTCTCGAGAAGAAGTTGCAATGTTGGTGTTTTTCGGGCATTTGCGCAAACTGGCGACTAAGTGTGTGGATGTAGGACAAGGTGTAGGAGGTAAAAGTTACGATGATATGGTGCAAGCCTTTGAGGAGCGTTTGCGGCCGATAATACCAGAGGCAAAAAAAGATTTGAACGGTTTCGACGCCATAGTAGACTTCTTCGAAAACTTATTCCCGGCGGATATGTTCGGTAATCAAGAAAACGACATAAACTCAAACGCGAAGAAGAGCTCTGCTACTACTACTGATAAAGCGGTCGTCACGCCGAAAGAGAAAACGGTCGGAGCAAAGCAAGCTACTACGCCGAGCAGCGGAATATCGCTTAGCGGAATTTTTGATTACCCCGATGCAGCTCGAGATGAGAGTGAAGTCGCACTCACCTATATGAACAAGAAGAAAAACAATTTTGACTCCGTGATGGGTCTTAAACCTCAAAGCCCCGCGAAAGAAAGAAACAAACGCGACACAGAAAACATAACACCGTGAAGAGGTCATCTGTTTATTTATTATTACGAATGAAATCCCGCGCGAGGAAGTTCAACTTAAACATTAAAAATTGTACACAATTGTATTCAAAATTTATCTACCATGTACGGTATCTGTATTACACCTATTATTCATTGTTACTATCATCACAATCAATGCTAAAGTAATCTCTTTTTACCGCAAATCTGCAATCGCTTTCAGCAGTTGTTCGTGCAACTCTGGAGTTGAGCTCGCGACGATCCCTCCGTTGATGTCGAGAAACCTCCCCTTTCCAAATTCAAGCGGTACTCCAGCCGCGTCGGAAATGACACCACCAGACTCTGATACTATAATCGCACCAGCTGCATGATCCCATACCTTCTCTCTGTACGTTTTCGGCGGGAATCTTAAATAAATATGGGCGTCTCCTCTGCTCAAACTCCCGTATTTTGCCTGTGAATCAATCCGGAGCGCTTTCCGGGTGATTCCAACCTTCTCGCTCAAAGCATTCGTAAACGCGTGATCAGCGACAATGGAATCCCCCCACGATTCCATATACCTCGCACCATCTTTCCCGCACTTTACAAATTGATCGCTCGTCGCGATAAAACTATCCTTTCCTAACGGTTCCTTCGCGTCCATCGCGGCGTACTTACACCCAAAATTTTCATACGCCGCGAAGATCACTCCTGGTTTCTCCGTCTCCAACGCGTCCACGTCCTCCGGTATCTTTGTCATAGGCATATTCGGGCACCCTAAAACACCTCCAACAACCTTCCCTTTCTCGCACAACCCGAGCGCGATAGCATATTGTCTCTGGTTGATAAATCCTTTCGTCCCGTCGATGGGATCTAAGACGAAAAATGTCGATTCGCTCCCGCCTTCGTGGTTCCCGCGATCAATCAATCGCGCTACTTCCTCTCGGGAAAGGTACTCAGACACATCGTCACCAAACACGCAATCATTGGTGATTTCCGTAATCTTCTCTAAAAGTCCTTGCGCCTCTTTGCTTCCTCCTCTCAACGCTTTCGCGTCTTCCTCGGCTAACAAAGCCACGTCTGGATATTTCTGTTCCAACACGTACGAAACCACCGCTTGGGCGGCGTAATCTGCCACCGTCACCGGACTATCGTCCGATTTCGAGACTTGGTCGGAAGTCTCCAACAATTTTTGCGTCTTTGAGGTGAGCTTTGCGCATAATTGCACCGCTTCGCACATGGCTTGTAACATATCGTAGTCAGACGATGATGACGAGGAAGAGGAAGAGGAAGCGGAAAAGGAAGACTCGACTCGAGTCGACGATTCCATCCGAAAACGTCGCGAGACACCCCCGCGCTTCCCCGAAAAAGAAGACAGAAAAGAGGAAGATGATGGTGCTGTTTTGAAGAACGCTGGTGAAGTCGTGATGCTGTGCATTTGTGTATGTTTATTAACGTGTGTGTGAAAACTTTTCAACTTTATTGTGATGAATGAATGATGACTACATGAATGAATAACAACTCGATCTCGCGACGCGTCTGCACTGCTTTATCTCTTTCTCTTTCGATAATTGACCAATTTTGGATTCTATTTTACAGTTTATACATGTTTTTTACATGACGCGACTCCTTCTTCCTCTCCCAGTCGTCGTCGTTACTTTCGAAGTCTCCGCGTCCGCTTCTTCCTCTCTCGCCTTCTTCGGTTCTTGCGGTTTCAACGCGAAAGATTCCAACTTTGCCTCGAATACTTTCCCGGTTTGTTGCGACGCCATCAAATACCCGCCCGTCATCTGGCCTTTAAGGTGCTTCAACGGCACGGCACTCGTGTATTCAAATTTCTCTCCGACGCCTAAAACTGGTTGCTTGCCAATCACCCCGTGCCCGTCGACGAATTCTTTCCCTCCGTTCTCGTCGGTGATTTCAAACCGTCGCGAAATCAACTGCACCGGTTCTGTCATAGACTCGTTCTCAATTCTCACGTTATACGCGTACACGAACCGTTGCTCTCTTGGAGAACTCTGCTCGGGAATTAAACTCGAACTCGCCGTCACCCTTACGCCGTTCGTCACGCACGTAGATCTCGCTTTCGCCGGCGTCTTTTCCAACAACGCCGTTCTCTCGTTCAGCGTCGAGAGCACGCCGATCGCGGCATCTATCCGTCTGTCAAACGCTCGTTTCGCGTCACCTTTTTTTACCACCAAAGGTTTCCGGAACTCGTTCAGAATGTCTCGTCGGAGTAAGTGGCTCGCCGGTTTATGTTTCTTCTCGTCGTCCTCGTCCTCGTCTTCTCCTTCTTCTCGAGTCGTCGCGGACGAAGATTGCCCCGCGAGCGGTGCGGTCGAAGACGACGACAACGACTTTTCGCTTTCACCTTCTTCATTTGTTGTCAAAGACGACGAGGAAAACTGCAAGCTCTTCAGATAGCTCGGACAGAGATACCGCAGAAGCGTCAGCTCGGTCTCCGGCAGCGAATCTAAACCCAGCCTTTGTATTTGTACCTCGAATCGTTTCGAACACTTCACCAGCGCGCGGCAAAGCGCGACGGTCAACTTAGACTGAAACGGAACCACCAACTTTTGCGCGGCGATGGTACCACCACCGCTGGCGCCGACCGCAGAGAGTGGGGACATCTTTATTCGTCTTTATCTCGTTCTCTCTCTCTTCTTTTTAACCGTCGCTGAGGATAATATTGTTCCTTCTCTTTAAATGGAGACGTGACGAAATTTTCCGTTTTTACTCCGCTCTTTCTCTCTCTCTCTTACTCCTCCTGCGTGGTTTTTTTGTGCGAGCAGAGAACCCCAAAGCGCGCGAGTGTCGTCTCTCAAACGCTCTCAAACGCTCTCTCTTCTTCTTCTTTCTGTCGTCTTTTGAACGCTCTGTTCTTCTTCTTCTTCTTTTTTGTTCAGAAGAAAGAAGCGCAACAAAACAGAAACAAAGAGAGCAGAAATCTAGACTCTTCTTTTTTGTGGCAAAACATCAGTGAAAAAAGAAGAGAGAAAATTTCTCTCTAGAAAAAGGAGCCCCACAAAAAAAACACAGACCAAAAATAACACGTCACGTTTTCTAAAAAAAAGGATGACGATGTGTACATCCTACGCCTCGATGATGACGCGCACGACGAACGAAGCGCGCTGCTGCCTCCTCTCCGCCTCCTCCTTTAGGAACGCGACTAAAACAACGAGCAGCTCTTCTTCGTCCTCTTCTTCTTCTTTTACGAGAGGAGGAAGAGGAGGAAAAAAAACGAGCGTCTTTTGTATCGGCAACAACAACAACGACACCACCATCATCACCATCAGCGCATCGTCGTCGAAAGCATCATCATCATCGGCGAAAGGAGGAAAGAAGCGCATCACCAAAATCAGGAACCAGCACCGCGGTGATGACGACGATCGCGCGTTCTCGGAAGAGAGCGAGAAAAACAACGCGAAAATGAAAGGGGGAGCTTTATTCTCCACCGCCGTATCGGTCGTCGTCGTCCTCTCCACGAGTCAATCGGTTTTTAACGTCCAACCTGCGTATGCCACCTTTTCGAAATCGCAATTCGAGATTCTGTGCCCAGTCGGCGACGAAGGCACGGAGTGTCGCATGAAAGCGTTGGCGGAAGATAAAGGGGCGTATTTGAACGACGCGGAATACAACACGAAATCGGATAAGAAAAAATCGATGAAAACATCCGCGGCGGCGACGGCGGGGAGAAACACGGATTTAACCGCGTATCAAGCGGATACGCTGGCGTTGGCGGACGCCATGGACGAGTTGTTCGCGATGGATTTATACTCGACGGCGAGAGAACCTGCGATTAAGCAGTTGCAAAAGAAAGCGAACGACTGGACCGGGAGATATTGCCCCGGTGGCTCCAGTAAGCAAGCGTCCGGAAGAAGCATGTACAACGCGGTGAATCAGTTGTTGGGCCACTTTGCGAACAACGGATTGGCGCCGTTGCCGAGCGCGAGGGTGGAAATTGTGAATAAGAACATCGCGACCGCGAGAGACTTGATCGCGCAAGGCAGATAATGTTGTTGTTGTTGTTATTATTATTATTTCTCATCGCACGCGCGTGTGCGTTCGTTAAAACATCTGGTGTTCTTTGGAAAATTTTCTCACATTTTCTCTCTCGAAAGTCACTTGAAAGCGTCGTCACTTTTTCTCATCATCACATGCTCAATCGACGACCTTCTCGAATAGAAGTGAAACCGGAAGACCGACAAGAGGAGGTACAGACTAAAAAAAAGCGACGAAGCGTTGTGTCGTTCGTTCGTTCTTCTTTTTCTTTTAAGCTTCTTCTCTCTCTTTCCGTCGTTTCCGCGTTGGTTTCCGTTTTGAATCTTCTTCTTACGTTTAAACTTATTCCTTTCTCTCTCTCGAAACAGTACGACGACTCGCGCAGAGCGCACGTGGAAAGACTGAAACAGCAGATCGCTCTCCAAGGCCCATCACCTTCCGGCTTGGACGACGGCGACGACGACGTGAGAGGCTTTGTGAACGCGCACCATCCTCTCTTGCAAAGGCCGACGACTGACGCGAGAATCGGGTTTATTCCACCACCTCATCCTCCGTCGCATCAATAATAATAACAACACTACTGCTCCTTGGACGAGCGCGATTTTGAACAACATTCATCGCTCTTCCTCCGTTTCGTCGTCTGTTCCTTTGACGAGGAATCAACACTATCAGCGGCAAGAGCGCGGTAAAAACCCGTTTGTATCTTTAGTACACCGACGACGACAAATACAACGCGAGAGCGTCGACGAGAACATGTCTGCCACGACTACTTCCTCCGGGGGAACTCGAGTGAAACCTTTAGTCATCGTCGGTCCATCGGGCGTCGGGAAAGGTACTCTGATTGAAAAACTGAACAAAAATCACCCGAATTCGTTCGGGTTTAGCGTCTCGCACACGACCCGGGACCCGCGACCTGGGGAGGAAAACGGCGTCCACTATCACTTTGTCGAAAAGTCTCTCATGGAACAGGAAATCGCCGACGGAAAATTTCTGGAACACGCGAACGTCCACTTAAACATCTATGGCACCTCCTTCAAAGCCGTCGACGACGTCGCGTCCAAAGGCGTTTGCTGCATCCTCGACATCGACATCCAAGGCGCGGAAATCGTCAAAAACAGCGGCAAATTGGACTGCGCGTACGTCTTCATCCAACCGCCCTCGATTCCCGAACTCGAGCGGCGCTTGCGCGGTCGCGGCACCGAAACCGAAGAAGCCGTCACGAAACGCATGCAAAACGCGACGAAAGAAATCGAAAGAGGTGAAAAGTTAGGGAGCGCGTTTTTCGACGCCATCATCGTCAACGACGATCTCGATTCGGCGTACGAAAAGTTGAAAGACGTCGTCGTTCGACGAATTTTTACTCCCGCGTAATATATAGTTCAGAACGCCGCCGCATAATGCCGCTATTATCCGTGCTCTTTTGGCGAGTTGTTGTAGTGTCCATTTTTAATACATTATTCATCATCCGCTTTTGAGCCATATTATTTCGCAAGTTATTCCTTTTTTCGTTTTTCACATAAAGGCACCCCCTTCACCTGAATTCTTCATTCATAATTCTCTCTGCTGTATACAAACGCGAAAACGTTCTCGTTCGTTGTTGTTGTTCTCGTTCGTTGAAAAGTTCTGATCGATATCGTCATAAATCACCACCATGTGGTCGTTATTCCAGAAGAAAAAAACCCCGTCCGAAATCCTTCGCGAACACAAACGAACGTTGGACAAATCCATTCGAGAGTTGGATCGAGAAAGAACGCAGATGCAAAATCAGGAGAAAAAATTGACTCTCGAAATCAAACGCACGGCGAAAGCGAATCAACTCGGGGCGGTGAAAGTGATGGCGAAAGATTTAGTACGAACGAGACATTCAATCACGAAGTTTTACGCGTTAAAATCGCAGTTACAAGGCGTGTCGTTGCGAATGCAGACGCTGAAAAGCACGCAAGCGATGGCGGACGCGATGCGAGGGGTGACCAAAGCCATGGGACAGATGAATAAAAAATTGAACTTACCGGCGGTCGCGCAGATTATGAAAGAGTTTGAGAAGCAAAACGAAAAGATGGAGATGACGACGGAAACCATGGGAGACGCGTTAGACGACGCGTTCGAACAGGAAGGGGAAGATGAGGAGAGCGAGGAGTTGGTGAATGCGGTATTGGACGAGTTGGGGTGCGCCGTGAACGGGGATTTGGTGAGCGTTCCGACGAGTAAAGCCGGGGAAGGGAAGAAGGTAGAAGTAGTTCAAGAGGAGAAGAAAGAAGCGGTTTTAGAAGATGCGGGAAGTATAGGTGGTGGTGGTGTCGAGAATAGCAACAACAACGGTGGAATCGACGACGATTTACAAGCGAGATTGGATAATCTTCGAAAGACGTGAGTTTTGATTCATTATTAAACCACGCGCGGTAAAAGCGTTTGTATTATTATTATTATTATACATTCTTGTTATATGTAACAGCTCTATTTCTAAGCATTCTAATATCTTTCTCCTACTATGCGAATAGTAATTACTCCAACTCTTCGACGATTCTCTCTTTCCTCATTGGTTTGAACTCCTTCTTATGCGCGCCCGGCGCCGCGTGCGCCACTCTTCTTTCTTTCTTCCTGGTTTGAGCGTCAGTCATCGTTCGTCTCAATTTGGCTGATTTATGAATCGATTTCGGGACGTGTTTGTGATTTGCAATGCGTCTAATTTCAGGCATGTGCTTAAATCGATCTTTCAACGCTTCGTTGTACTGCATTTTTCGTTTTTCTCTCGGGAGTAATGTGCCCACCTTTTCGCTCGCGTGCGCTTTCCATAATCGGACGTTGAAATCGTCCGAACCACTAAAGACGTACGTGCCGTCCATGCTAAATTTCACGCAAAACACTCTCTGCATTCGTTTCGTGTGATAACAATCTCTCGAGTGACCGCTGTTAAAGTCGAACAAACGAATGCTCTTGTCGTAAGAACCGGCTACGAATTCCCTCCCAGTCGGCGAGTAATCCACGTCCAACACCGCGGAAACGAAATCTTTATGCACGCACGTCGACACGTTCAATTTTCGCATGTCGTAACTGTACAAGTTACAATCCTCGTTCGCGACGGTGAAGTTAAACGCCTCCATCGGATTCCAACACAATTTTGTGCACTTATTTTGCATGATGAGTTTCCTCGTCGGCGTATTCGTTCGACAATCGTATAAAGCAATCGACCGATCGCTGCCGCAACTGGCGAAAATCTCAGGTTCCGCGGGATTAAACCTCACCGACAACACCGTATCGCACCCCCACTCGAACGAGCTCACCGGCGCATCTTTATTCATATCCCATAAATCTACGCAGTTCCCCGCCGTGGCAAACATATCTTTCCCCCAGTGACAATCCACGTCTCTATACGCGCTTTCTCCGGCGACGACCATCGCCGGGCGTTCCTCCCGTCTCGTCTCGCGACTCCCGAGTTCTCCTAATTCAGCCTCTGGAACGTTCCAAATCCGTATCGATCGATCGTCCGAACACGACACTAACTTCCCTCCGGTCCTATCAAAACTTAATCCTCGTATGGCCCCGGAATGTGAATTCAAAATTCTCAGCGCTTTCCTCGACGGACAATCCCAAACTCGTATTTCCCCATCGGCGGCTCCACTCGCCATCTGTTTCAAGTTCTGCGTATTCTTCGCCAGGGACAAAATCCCGTCCGAATGTCCTTCAAACGCGCCACAAAATGGTTTCGCGAACACTTTATCTAGCTTTGTCGCGTTCAACGCTCGTTTATACTCCGTCGCTCGGTGCATCGGTCGTAACCGTGGGTCTAAATTGCGGTGGATTTTAATCGCTTCCGATTTCGTCTCCCGAGTGTACTCCTCCTCGATGCGGCTGATGACTTTCACCTTCATCTTTTTGTTTCGTTAAATCTCTCTTTCTATTCCCTCTGCTATTCCTTCTTCTTACTCTTAATATTAATGTAACGAGAGCACAGACAACCCCCGCAATCAAAGCGTATAGAATAAGTAAAAAGGGAAACAGCCGTCAAAAAATGAAGACAAAACGTCAGACTTTTTGACGGCTTCAGTGCACTTATCGTAGTAGGACTGCCACACGACACAAGTTTAAGAACAACAACAACACGCGTAATAAATGCCATTCGTGCACATCGCGTGGTTACCAAAAGCGTGCAGAACGGCGGAAGTGCGCAAGGAAGTCGCCTCAGCCGTGATCAAAGCGTTGGTTTCGGTGAAAAGCGCGGAGATTTCGGCGGATAAAGTCGTCGTTCGATTTAGCGAGTCCGTGGACGGCTTTCAACTTCCAGAAGGACACACGCACGAAAACGTGGATTTACCGGCAGAAAAGAAGTAAAGCTTTTACGAGGCGTAACGGATGATTTCACGCGCACTCGCCGCCGCGTCGAGGAAGAGTAGGTTTGGAAGACGTCTACCAAGCGCTGCTTCTGAGAACTCGTCCTCTTCTTTTTCGATGGTGTTTAGCAGCAGCACACAAACAACTTCCAGGACGGACGCCGAGAATCAAAGACGACGACAAATAATCACCGTCGAGCTGATATCAGATACCATGTGACCAAACGGGTTCATAGGAAAGCGACACCTCTACAAAGCCATGGAGGAAGTCACGCAAAATCCTATGGACGAAGCAAATCCGGTATCCTTTGCAGTTTTACGCATCCCGTTTTTTTTAGAACCAGAGTATAGCCGCGACGAAACTTGGAGCGAGACGAATAGGAAACGATTGGAAAGGAAGTGGGGCGGGAAGGAAGCGTTTGATGCGCAAAAGAAAAGGCATCAGCTAAAAGAAAGAGGACGAGAAGTTGGGATTCAACACTTCAATTTAGATAGGAAAGCGTCGAATACGTTGAAATCGCATCGGTTGGTCCAATGGGTGACGAAAAATTACGGATGCGCAAAATCGGAAGCGTTGTACGATGTGCTCAATGTCGAACACTTTGTAAACGGGAAGAAGTTGAACGATGCGAAGATGCTTTTAGAGTGCGCGAAGAAGATTAGCGATGGAGTGATCGATTTGGAGAAAGCTGAAAAGTTTTTAGCCTCGGACGAAGGCGAGAAGGAAATCGTTTTAGCGAAGAAAGCCTTGGATAGGTTAGGCATACACTCGATTCCGAATTTCGTCATCGGTGGAAAGGAGGTGTTATCCGGGGCGGTACATTGGAAAGAGTTAGTTGGAGCATTCCGACGAATCGAAAGAACTGGTCTTGGAGCGCCAGAGAACGCATTTGCGACTATATTAGGCATTCCCGAAGAGATTATTACTCAGACAACTCTGGACCCGACGAAGTACGCCGCGACGGTGTAGATCTTTTTATACGGAAGATGATTTGTGGGAGCAATTTGCAGCAACTCGCGATGTATGAAACGTGACGATTCCATTCGGAAAATTTATAAACGAATGGAATCCGATAATACGAGCTACGCTGTGTAATGAATGAGTGTCTCTCATCTTTTTTTATTTTAATCAAAAGAATTTAGTTTTATTATAATTATTGATGCGTTTTGTCTCTCTCCTTCCTTTTAATGCGCCCCGGGGTCTCTTTCAATGTTGTACGACAAGTCCGCGAACACGTAATCCGGCTCTTCACACATCGCCCAGTTAAACTTTTGAACCAAAGCTTTGGTATACACCGTCGGCAATGGAACTTCGTGCTTTTTACACCACGCGATGGTAATTCTCGGATCCAAATAGTTGATTTTACTCGTCCCGAGCGATACTGTTTTCAAGGACTCTTTCGTTTCCATTTGTAACTTCAACTTCTGTATTCGTTCTTTCAACGAAGGGAGTTTCTTGTGGTTCTTATCCGCTTTTCGCAATTCTTTCATCTCTTTCTCCAACTCTTTTTTCTTATCGTTCAACTTGTCCATCCCGGCTTGGTGCTGTTTGGATTCGCCTTTCTGGTGATTACACAAAATAGCAACTTCCTTGTTCGCCTCGTCGTACGTCGATTTCATGATTGGTACCGCCGCCTTCGGTTTGGTCGTTTCTTCCAACAATCTATACAACGTAATCGAGGCGTTATACGTACGAAACACTTTAATGGTTAAGCCCGGCATGAGTGTTTGTAAGTGCGAGTTGACTTTAGACGGGTCGATCTTATCAAACACGTCTTCATCCTCTTTCTTGTTTTTGCAAAAGCGTTTCAAACAATCGTACGCGACTCTTTCGATGGCATGCTCTTGATGGTAGCGAATAGAATCCTTACCAAGAAAATCGAACTCAATTTTCGGATACGGGTGGTCATCTTCCGGACCCATGAATTTCAAATGTCCCACGCGCAGCGTAGTCACGCCGACCGTATCGGCCAAATCTTCGTCCTTCTCGCCGCCGGCACGCAAAGCTAATTTATCAACCAAATACGTCGTCACCGCTAACTGCGCGGTTTCTTTGTTGTCCTTTCGCATATTTTTGCGGTAATCATCGCGGATTTTGCCGATGTGCTCGTGTAAAGTTCGAGCCTTTTCAAACTTTTGTTTGTCAGACTCTGACTTCACGCTCGACGTCGCGCCAAACTGGACGTACTTCCAATCTTTCGTGTTGATGGAATCGTTCCAACCAGCCATCCAAGTGACGGTTTGGTCGTGTCGCACTTCCTTCCATCTGTGACCAGCGGGAGCTTCTGGCACTTTCGCGTCTTTGCCGATGTTGATGATGATATCTTCCGGCTGAATGCGCCTTTTGATTCTTCCCATCTTTGGATGTTCGCCTCGACCGCGGAACAATCCCGGCGGCTCCACTCTAAAGTTGCCAACTTGTTCGCGTTTACCATTCATAGTTGCCCACATGTACTTTTCTTCCGCTTTATCTTTATCTAATTTGATCTGTTTCTTTTCTTCGCTCGTTCGCGCTTTGACCTTTTCCCTCCTCGCGAGATCCCAGTCGTAAATTTTTTGAAAGTTGCACTTCTCAAAGTCCGTAACGTGCGCATTCTTTCCGTTTTTCAGTATGCGTTTAAACCCATCCATAAAGTTCTGTTGGAACACCGGTTTAAACGCGTAGTCTGTTTCTTTCATCACCGCAAAAAACGTGGCAACTTCTTCTTCGTGTGGCTCGAGATGAACGTCCTTGCCGTCGTACGTCAACGGAACCCCGTGCGGTTCGTACTCCGGAGGAAACAAAACTCCGTGGTGCTCCAACTGCGTCCACATAATCTCCGATCCTTTACCATTCCCTCCCGCGCTGACTCGTCTGGAACTCCCACCACCGCTCGATATTTTCTTCTTCTTCACGCCGGAGGACGAGTTCAACTTCACCGTGTGTCGACCGCCGCCCAATCGCTCCGCCTCTCGTCGTCTTCTCTCCTCTCTTCTCTTTTCTTTCCTTTTGCGTTTTCTTTCTTTCTTCTCCCGTCGTCGCTTTTCTCTTTCCTCTTTCGTCCTCTTCTCCGAATCAAGCGATTTCTTCTTTTGCGCCAACGGCGCGTCATCGTCGCTATCGGAGGAGTCCACCGGGCGTCCTCCTTTACTCGCCGCCGCGACGTTTGGATTCTTCGCGATTTGCGGCACCATCATCGGTCGCGATTGCACCGGACGCACCGCTTCAGGCACCATCGGTTTCGCTTTCGGAATAACCACTCCTCCTCCTCCTCCTCCACCACCAGCACCACCAGTACCACCAGCGGCGGCGGCTGGCGCCGTCGGTGGAAGTATTTTCGTCCGTTCGACCGCTTTCGCTCTTTGCGCTAACGGCACGTCGTCGTCGCTCGAGCTCGAATCCGCTCGAGGACGTTTCGGGATGACAAATCCTGAACCATTATTATTTGCACCACCGTTCGACGCGGCAACCCCAGCTGGAGCCATCGTCTTCGCGACTGCCGCTGGTTGTTTTACTAACGCGTCGTCGTCGCCAAAAGCTTTTACGGCAGGTTTCTGAACAAAAGCCGAAGCGGTCGCCGCAGGAGCAGGAGCAGTTGGCACAGAGGAGGATTGAATCGGAGGCGCAACGTATGGTTTCACCACCCCGACGACCGATGCTGGCTTTTCAGCAGGAGGCGCAGTCGTCGCTGCTGCTGTTTGTGCTCTCATCGCCAGCGGGACGTCGTCGTCGCTCGACGAGTCTAACACCGGCATCTTTGTCTTCTTCTTCTTCTTTGTCTTCTTCTTCTTCGAAGCTTTCGCGCGTTGATGATGAACACAAAAACACGATCGGTTTTTGAAAAAAGAATTTACTATCTTTTACCCAAAACACAGAAGACTTTACGTTTTTAAAGTAAATATACACACAGAAGAGAGAGATGTGTGTAAGAAGTCTCTCTCTCTCTCACGGAGTCGCGCGTGGTGGTAAAGTTGCTTTTGAAATTTCAGACAAAAAACCTCTCTGTCTCTCCTGCGCGAACAGCAAAGATGAAATGTGATGAAACAAAAGAGAGAGGGTTGGTTCCAATTTGAATTTTAGTTTTTTTTTAAGGACTGTCGAGAGTTGTTGAAAGATTTTTGTTTTTTTTTCTTCTTTTTCTCCTTTTTGTTTGCACAAAACTGCTAAATTCAGTTACACTCGAAACACACGAACACACAGAGTGCACATTACGAACGAGTACACAGTCTCACATTAAAGTTTTGTGTTCTCTCTCGTCATATATACACTCCTCAAATAGTATCACGCAAATGAGTGACTTTATTCAATGATGACGCGTAAAAGCGATGATGACGATGATACGATGATTAGGCCAGAGGAGCCATCGTCGTGGTCGGGGAAACGGAAACGGGATGACCAGCATCATCATCATCAGCGGGGGAAAAAAGAACGACCGGATTTCGCTCGGTTGGCGGGAAAGTACGACTATTTCGCGAGACACGCGATGAGGACGAAAAAGAAGAATAAGAGCCACGAGATGGATAAAGTTTTCATCGATTTCACCTCCTGGCAAGCGACGCACGATTTGTGCCGAGCTTTACTGGAAGAGATTGGCGTGAAAAATTGGTCCATACCGAAAGGCCACCTCGTCCCTGGCTTTACGCAACGAAGAAACTATTGCGAGTGGGTGGAAAGTCTGTTAGAGAAGGACGGCGTGCAAATAGAGGAAGAAAACGTGCGCGGCGTGGACGTTGGAACCGGGGCGTCGGCAATATTCGCTCTGCTGTTCACGTCGAGACATCCGAAGTGGGATATGTTCGGCACCGATATCACCGAGGAAGCGGTTGAGAGCGCTCGGAGGAACTGTCTGGCGGCGGGCGCGTCGGAGCGTTGTTGTAAGGACGAAGAGACGACTGAACAAGTCGTCGCCGCAGAGAACAATAATACGCACAGTAATTGTAGTAGCGGTAGAAGTAGAAGATGGATTAGCATTCGGGACGTCGCGAAAAAAAGGAGCAGCGGCGTCACTCGCGAAGAAGAAGAAGCCGAAGACGCCGAAGAGGAAGAAGACCAACCCATCCTCGACCTCGACCTCTTCGAGGAAGAGCGCATCGATTTCACCGTGTGCAACCCACCATTCTTCAACACCATGTCCGAATCCTCCCAAAATCCGCGAACAAATTTTGGAGGCACTACGAAAGAGAACAGTTACCGAGGTGGCGAATCGAGTTTCGTCCGGCGAATGATTCTCGAGTCTCGCCAGGTCGCGCTTTCCCTCAATTCCTCAAAAGGCGAAGAAAACCAACATCGAGTTCGATGGTTCACCACCATGGTCGGCGCGAAAGCGACTTTAAAGATGGCTAAAAAATGTTTGCGAGAGATGAAAGAGACGACGAAACTTCGCGAGACGGCGTTCGTGCAAGGGAAAACCCGAAGGTGGGGACTCGCCTGGTCGTTTCTTTGAGAAAAATTGGCTGCTGCTCTGTAACACCCTTTTGTTGATGAGTAAAATTAGATTTTAAATCACCGCACTTTTCAAACGCACTTTTCGTTGTTTGTTTGTAACACGTGGTAGCATCGTTTCCTCTCTCTCTCGTATAAACTGAGTGTAGCATCGAAGCTTAGAGACGCATCGTTTCATCGTTACGCTGATAAATTAATCGATCGATACACTAAGAAAAAGATGATGAATTTACCGACGGAGAAATCCAAACTGTTGGCGGAGAAGAAGCCACCGTCCCCGGCATCATCGACGTCGTCGACGATTTCGACAAAGTTCGGGTCGATCGCTGCGAAACTCTCCACCGGAGCGGTTATTACCTGCGGCATTCTCGGCTCCGTGGCTTTGCTGAATAAGTCCGGGTACGTCGATACCAACAACGGCGTTGCGTTTTCGTCGTTTTTGCGAAGACGATCGTCAGCGACGGACCCGATTTACGCGAAAGACAGCGCGGCGTTCTTAGGGGACAACTACGATTTGAACAACAACAACTTTCCCGGACAGCGCATGGAAATCCCGTACGCGTTTTTCCAGGACACGAAGTGGCACGACGCGCCGTTTTTCCGATTCGATGGCGAATCCGTAGAGAAAGGTCACATCACCCAGGAGGAGCTCACCGAGGCGAAGCAACGACAAGGCGATCCGAAGAAGTCCATGCCGGTGTTTAAGACGGCGGGAGCGGATTCGGCAGACGTGGTGGTGACTGCGCACGCGACGGATATGAATAGCTTCGGGTGGGTCATTTACGATTCCGCGAAAAAGAACGGGTTGGAGATGGTTATTTCCGGAGAAGGGACGCAGTTTCACGGGTTCGCGGATAAAGTCATCGGGTTGAAAGCGGCGTTACACGCGATGCCGGGAAATCCGATCGTGGTCGTCGCGGACGCCTCGGACGTGTTTTTGCAATGCAGCGCGTCTGAATTTAAGGACAGATTCACGAAAGCGGAAGCGGATATGGTCTTTGGCGGCGAGACGCAGTTGTGGCCGGAAGTTTCTGATTATTTCAAGCGCGACTCGGAAAAGGCGTTGAAGAATGAATTGTCGCACTCGTTCGGGGATATTGGCATGGCAGAAGGTGTCACGCCAATCAACAAAAACGACATTCCGAACGGTTGGCCGAACGCCGGCGGGTGGATGGCGAGGAAAGAGGCGCTTTTGGAATACATTTCGAGCACGGAGGAGAGAATGAATAAATTTTCCACCGAAGAGTGGCCGGGAGAGTGGGGATACCAATGCCGACCAGACGGAGCGACCGACGCGGATTGGAACGGAAAATACGCTGGATTACGTGGCTTTGACGACCAGTTATGTTTGAACGCTTACAACATGGCCAAGTTGCGACAAGGCGATCGACGGCACAAATTAGACGCGGACGGTTCTATTTTGTTCAGCACGAACGGATGCCCGGTCGCTGATACCGGGAAGGACAGTAAAGAAAAGGTATATTACAAGTACACCGGCAAAGCGCCGTGCTTATGGCACATGAACAACCCTGTGGCGAAAATTCGCTTGAAGGAAATGTCCGCGACGTACCCGAACCACTTTTTGACGCCAGAAGGTACGGCTGCGATGGCGGCGACTCCGGACGAGCACCCGGGACACCGCCCGCAGCATTAATGCATCAAATAACACATCAAACGTTATTATTTATGAACAAATTATTTGTTCATTTTGTTTTATTATTATCCACACATTGTTTATATCATCATTAGTTTTTAGAGCGTTGTAGTTACCGAAGTTTACGAGGAGAGTTTATAAAAAATCCAGCCTTACTATATTTTACACATCATGCGTTCTATTGTTTCAAGGTGAAAGTCACGTTCAAAGAGCCGAGTGGCAAAACGTGGTGGGGAAACACTTCCCCGTCTTCGTTCTTACTCTGAAGCCCGGGCGGCTCAGCTGCGACTCTAGACCCTCCCACACCACCTCTTCGTCGTTTCTTCTTCTTCCTCGAAAAAAGTTTACGTTCAGTCCAGGTCGTTTCCTTGGACCACGGGCGCGAACTCCCCCACGCGTGCTCATCTTCAACCCACTCATCGAAGCCATCCGGGCATTGTAAATTTCCATTCATCGCGCCAACTTTCGGCCATTTTTCTTTCTCCACCGTCGCGACGTCGAATTTCGCAATGTCAAACTCGTACCCTTTCCTCGTTCTTTTCAACCAATCTCTAAAAGCTTTCTTATCGCCGCTCGCGCTCGAAGGACAGTGTCCTTCGTACTTATCGTTCGACACGACGACGACGGTGTTGTGTCGCTCGTTGATTGAATGTTCAAACGCCTCGTCCAAAATCGCTAAATCGTCCGCGCTCCTCCCTCGCACGTCGTTCTGTCGATCGATCAACTTCAACACGCCGTCGTCGACCATCTGTCGCAAATACACGTTTTCCCATTCGTTCTCGCCCACGTATTGAACTTTCTCTGGATGTAACAAACGTAAACTCCCTCCGTCGCACAGGCCGTTTAACTTCCCTCTCGCGTAATTTTTCGGCGCGAACACGACCACCTCTTCGAACTCTTCCACCTCCTGAAAATAGCGACACACCACGGTCAAGGCGGTAGAGATTGGAATCTTCGCCAACGCGTTGTTCGAGGCTCTCAACGCCGCGCAATACGCCCAACAGACGTTCGCGCCGTCCACGTACGCCTTTCGTCTTCTAGACCTTTTCGTCTCTTCTCCTCGTTCTTCTCTGGTTGTTGTCTTTGTTTCGGTCGTGATTTTAGCCGCATCTTCATCACGTTTCAACGAACTCCTCGTCGTCATCATTCGCATCATTCGTCTGTTGCTGTTACGTGAAAAGTGTCTCTGTTGTTCTCGTTTCCCATCATTTCTCTTTTGAACGCGTTTTCGATGATAATACCCATCTTTAAAGGAAGAAGCAGTTTGTTTTCGAACGACACCACCGACACCACCGTCCAAAGACATTTTAGAAGCCATATTCTCCGTTGCGTTTTAAGACTGACGCGCGTGTGAAAAAGAACACAACTGTTTGTGCTTTTAACATTTTGAGCTCTTTTTGAATGAACTTAATTGGGCGTCAAAATTCAAAAAACGTCTTTTCTCTTCTTTTTTCGTTTGATTTTCTTCGAGAAGAGAGAAGCAAAAAAAGGGCAGATCCTCTTCAAAAATTCTTCCTGTCTTTTCTCTCTTTTGCAACGCGCTCTTTACACAGAGAGAGAGATAAAAGCACTTTTGGAAGAATATATACCATGTCTTCAAACGAACAACAAAAGAAGAGCGAAAAAGGACCTTCGGTGGACTTGGACGCGTGCGGTTCGCGACTGAAATCTTTATATACAATATGGAATTCGAATGAGAATCATCAGTTATTCAACGACGCAGACGCACTCCTCATAGGCTCCGGGGCGAACAAAGAGGAAGAACTTCGATACTTGAAAGCAGTCAGCCTTCAGATTTGGCTGTTCTCGTACGAGTTACCGGACACGGTGATTGCGTTCATTAATAAAGGAGGAGAAACAAATGGAAATGAAATGCACGCGATCGCGAGCGGGAAGAAAGCGAAGCTGTTAGAAAACGCGAGAGAAACGATTGAACGAGCGATTGGTGGGACACTGCGAGTGCATTCGAAACCGAAGCACGAAGACGGTTCGCAACAAGTGGACGCGTTGGTGACAATTTTAAAAGAGAAGTGCACGAAAATAGGCGCGTGCTCGAAAGAGCTCAACGAAGGGAACTTGATGCAAACGACGGTGGAGAAACTTGGAGGAAAAGAGCAGTTCGCGGACGCGACGTCCGGGATCGCGTGCGTTTTATCGAAGAAAGACCAGAAGGAGATGAAATTCGTCGACGACGCCGTGAAGTTGTGCTCGGAGGCGATGAAGTTTGCGGTGAGCGAAGTGGAGAACGCGATTGAAGACGAGTTGAAGATTTCGCACGTCAAGTTGAGCGAGAAAACCGAGGATGCGATTTTAGCGCCGGGGAAAACGTTAGGGTTGAAAGATATTAGTCACGAAGACGTGGATATTTGCTACCCGCCGATTTTTCAATCCGGCGGCGAGTACGATTTGAAGTACAACGCGGTATGTTCCGAGAAGAAGTTACACTTTGGATCGACGCCGGCGGTTATTCACGTTTCGTTAGGTGCGAGGCACACGCAGTATTGCGCGAATATCGGGAGAACGTATTTGATCGATCCGACGGAAACGCAAGAGGCGGTGTACGAGGCGTGTTTGAAGGCGCAAGACGCCGCCGTCGAGGCTCTAAAACCGGGGAAGTTGTGTAAAGACGTGTACGCGGCTGCGCAAAAAGCGTTGGAAGAGGCGGAAAAAGAGAACGAAAAGTTGAAGGATATGAATTTGAGTTCAAAATTGAACAAGAACGTCGGGTCTATCTTAGGCTTGGAGTTTAAAGACGCCTTCTATATGCTCTCCGGAAAGTGCGAAAGCGCGATCGAGGAGGGGATGATTTTTAACGTCGCGTTGGGCGTAAACGGTTTGGAAGAAACCTCCGCGGACGAGAAAAGCAAGTCTCGACACTACGCGATTATGATCGCGGATTCCGTGCAAGTCACCGCGGATGGTATTGCGAACAAAGAGCTCACGAAAAACACGAAGAAACTTTCGGACGTTTCCTACGCCGTCAACGAATCCGACGAAGAAGACGACGACGACGGCGCCGAGGAGGATAAAGATATCGCGAATACCGGCGCCAGAGGTGGGGTCATTCTCGACGCGAAAACGAGAGGTGACGAAGCCGTCACGGCCAAAGCCGAAGCCGATCGTCAGCGTAAACAAAAAGCCTTGGCGGACAAGAAAAACGCCGAAACGTACGACCGATTGATGAACGCGCAAAACGACGTCGAAAAAGGCGGGAAAGGCGCCGGCGCTTCGGCGGATTTTGTCGCGTACAAATCCGTCACGGACGTTCCCGCGCCTCGTAAAGAGTTAGTCATCGCGGTAGACAACGATCGCGAGGCGGTTTTACTCCCGGTTTGCGGTATGCTCGTCCCATTCCACGTGTTGGCGATCAAATCGTGTTCCGTCTCCCAAGACGCCGGCGCGAGTTTCATTCGGATCAACTTTCAAGTCCCGATGGGCGCCTCGGCCGCCGCAAACGCCGGATACTTACCCGCCATTCGATTTCCGAACAATATCTTCTTAAAAGAGCTTTCGTATAGATCGAGCGATCCGCGACACGCCAACTTTGTGGTGAATGAAATCAAGACGCTGCGAAGAAACGTCGTCGCGAGAGAAACCGAACGCGCCGAACGCGCGACGTTGGTCCGACAAGCCAAGTTGCAGCTCACCAGCGGGAGAGTCCACCGCTTGACTGGTTTGTGGATGCTCCCAACTTTCGGTGGTAGAGGTGGACGTAAAGCGGGCACTCTCGAAGCGCACGCGAACGGTTTGCGATACATTGGTGCTAAAATGGACGAACAAGTGGACATCATGTACGAGAACATCCGCTCGTGCTTCTTCCAACCGGCCAAGAAGGAAGTGAAGACGCTCATTCACTTCCACTTGAAAGACCCGATTATGATTGGAAAAAAGAAAACGCACGACGTTCAATTTTATCAAGAAGTCATCGAGGCGACGGAAAATTTGGACGGCAGTCGCAAAAACATGTACGATCCGGACGAAATCGAGGAAGAACAGCGCGAACGCGAGAGGCAGAAACGAGTGCAAAAAGAATTCGCGCAGTTTTGCAAACGCGTCCAGGAAATCTGGGAGAAGGATTTCCCGAACATGGGCTTAGAGTTTGATTCCCCGTACCACGATTTAGCCTTCGACGGGGTCGCGTACAAATCTACCGCGAGAATCGTCCCGACCGCCTCGTGCTTGGTCGAACTCATCGAGTTCCCTCCGTTGGTCATCCACGCGAAAGATATCGAAATCGTCAACTTGGAACGCGTCGGTTACCACTTGAAAAACTTCGACATGGCCATCATCTTCAAAGACTTCAACAAAGACGTCCACAGAATCGACCAGATCCCCTCGAAGAATCTCGACAACATCAAGCAATGGCTGACGACTTTAGAAGTGAAATACTACGAAGGGAAAGCGAACTTGAACTGGAAGCCGCTGTTGAGGCAAATCAAAGAAGACCCGGAGTCGTGGTTAGAAGCCGGAGGATGGGAGTTTTTGAACAACGAACCGTCCTCGGACGAAGAAGACGCCGAAGGCTCCGACCCAGAGTCTGAATTCGAACCGTCCTCGGACGAAGACGAATCGGAATCAGAATCCGAAAGCGAGTCCATGTACGACGAAGACGACGAGGACGAAGACGCCAGCGCGGATGAGGACGACGACGACGAAGACGACGAAGAAGTTTTGGATTGGGACGAAATGGAAGAAAAAGCGAGGAAGGAAGACGAGGAAGCCAGCGACGAGGACAGGAGAGGTGACAAGAGGAAGAAGAAGAGCAGTAAACACAGATAAAATTGAAGAGAGAATTTTGATACAATTTACACGAGACATCACATCGAAGAACATCCCCAACGCTCCACACTTTCATTCTCATCATACACTTTTTGTCCGTCTTTTAAAAGAACAACAACAACGACAGAAAAAATGTCCTACCTCCTCCCTCACCTGCACACCGGGTGGCACGTGGACCAAGCGATCTTGTCCGAGGAAGATCGCGTCGTCATACTCCGATTCGGCCGCGACGGCGACGAGACGTGCATGAGACAAGACGAAATTCTCTCAAACGTCGCGGAGAAAATCAAAAACTTCGCGGTCGCGTATCTCGTGGACATAGACGAAGTTCCCGATTTCAACGAGATGTACGAGTTATACGACCCTTGCACGTGCATGTTTTTCTTCAGGAATAAACACATAATGATTGATTTAGGGACCGGGAATAATAACAAGATAAATTGGGCGATGGATTCGAAGCAAGAGTTTATCGATATCGTGGAGTGCGTCTTTAGCGGCGCGAGACGAGGGAAAGGTTTAGTTATTTCGCCGAAAGATTACTCGACGAAGTACAGATATTAATTACTAGTAGATGATAGATTACAAAATTAGTATATAGTGTATGTTGTTCTAGCTACATATAGCGCTCTATTTGATAGTATATAGTCCACATTGGATTCGATGCGTCGTTTCATTCGGCGCGGCGGCTTTAGGTGAATTTTTTCCGCTTGCTCGCAGCGTGTACCACATCTCTCACGCCATCTCTGGTAATCGTATACATCGCTTTCCTATTCGCCAACCTCGGGCTCTTCGCCACGTATGCAATCCTAGTTCCTTCCTCGCCCCATGATAACGCGACTCTCGTCGTCGCCGCGTGCGCGTATGACTCCCCTAACGCCGGCGCCAACCTGCCCCCTGGTTTCGTCGTCGCTTGATTTATAGTCACCACGGCTAATTCGTGTTTCTTCGCTAAACTCATCAAATTGTTCGTCGTTTTCGCTAAAATCGACGCTCTCAACGCCATGTCGTCGAAATCTTGTCGAAAATGAAACGCAATCGAATCCACGACCACGAGTTTCACCTTTGGATGCTCCTTGACAAACTCCGGCATGTGATCCAAACACGCCAACAACTCCGTCACCTCGTGACACCTGAACACGTGTATCCTCTTTAAAATCGAATCCACAGAAAACATATTGCTCTCTAAACACTCCTCGTACTCTCTCCTCTCCTCCTCCGAACATCGCATTTCTTGCACTCTTTCTTCCAATTTCCTCCTCGCGCCAATCGCCATATCCTCGCACCGGTCGCACGTAAAACTCCCCTCGGTATCCACGTAGACGCACTCGCCTTCGTTCCCGCAGAAAAATTCTTTCGGCAGTTGCACCGACACCGCCAACTGCATCCCGATTTGTGTCTTCCCTACTCCAGGGGCGCCACAAAACTCCGTTATCTCTCCTGTTTGTACGCCCCCGCCTAAAATCCCGTCCACTTGAGCGCAAAACGTCATCAGTGGTATTCGCTCTTGTTCTTTCTTCAACAGTTCCGAGGCTGATTTTGCCCCACGCAAGGCGAACCCATCAAGTCCACATCTGCACGCTTTCAGCACGTCCTGCGCTTCATCCAGCGTTAAAGACGGCACGGATTTTACCAGTTGTACCGGTAACGAGTGGTGTCTGAGGACATCTTGGACGGCGTTAAACCCGCAAAATTGAAGTTTTGCTCGTACCGTCGGGGATAAAGGTAACGCGTTTAAAGAGTACGAGGATTGCCAGGAAGAGTATGAGTTGTTTGCCGCGGCGTGATTATTATTATTATAATTACCGTGCTGATGCTGATGCTGATGATGGTGCATCGTCTTTTCGCGTCGTCGCGGTGGCAAGCAAGAGTCTCTCTCTCTTTTATTCTGAAGACGAATTTTGAATTTTCCCCAATGGACACAAAAGGGCAAAAACATGCGCGAGAATTATATACTACTAAATGAATGTTTACTGATAGTATATGGGGTATTATAATATAACAAGGAAAACGAAAACGCTCAATTCATGTGCGTGTGTGTGTGTGCATGTGCGCACGGTTCAAAAGCAGCGTTTTTTTTCTTTCGTCTTCTCAATCCGCCGTCGGCCATTTTTTGGACTACGGGGACGACGGCGCCGTCGCTTTCGTCTTTGGAGGCGGCGGGGGCTGTTGTTTATTCGTCTTTTTCTTTTTCTTCTCTTGTTGCTCCTCGTACTTCTTGTTCATTTTGTTTACCAAAGTATCCGCGAACGCCATTGCTTTCATGTAACTCGCTTTGCTGAACAACGTCGCTCTCTCCACGCCGTTCATGGCGACATTTTTTACGACAATCAACGTCGGCGTAATCATCACCACGACGGAATCTTTCGCCTTGTAAATCTTGTCCGCGGAAACGATTCGCTTCAACTCGCCCATGTTTGTCATCGTAAACGTCTTCGTGGTGAATGTTTTCACGTACACGAACACTTTGCCGGTTTCCGTCTTCAAAAATGTAAACGCCTCGACCAAACTCGGCCACGCCGCGTCGACGACGACCTCTTTCAACCACAAATCAAACAAGTGCGCCTTCTTCTTAAACGCAATCGCGAATTCTTTCGCTTTATCCAAGGACTTATCCGTGCCGTAATACGCGACGATCGCCCCGGTCGCCGCGCCGGAGAGTAACGCCGCCACTTGCAACGCGCTCGTCGCCGAAAATCCGTTTTTGCCTCCTCCTCCGCCTTCAAACGTCACGGTGTTTGTGGTGGTCGTCGTGTTCGTGTTAGAGATTTCCTTCACGCCCGCGCCGCCGAGTACGCCTGTCAACGTCGCCGGTAAAACGTCTCTCGCTTTCGCGAAAGCGTCAATCACCGCGGTCCAATCCGTCGGGATGTCCGATATCGAAGGCATGCGTGTTGGAACCAATCCTTGCGAAGAGGCTGCTGCGGCTGCCCCGAGCGCTGCTAATCCTCCCACGTACGGTAAACTCATTCTTTCGTATGCTCTTCTCTCTCTCTTTGTGATGAGATCTGAAACGACTGAAACGACTCAAACGATGCGTGATATCAAATGTGTATGTATTATACGCGCGAAAGTAATGCAGACGTGACTAATCTTTTTTCCCAAGGGAGATATTTTTTCCCCCTTTTTTAGTTCACTTTCTCTTGGTCGTAACTACACGAGTGTTGAATATTCATCGAACGAAGTCAGAGGATGAGCTGACGTAGCGCACGAGCATCTGTCGAATAAACACAGATCAATAATACTAGGTATATTTGAGGAATGTAAAAGTTCAGAGAGACTGAGAGAGAGATATTCATACAATTATTAGTATTAGTAGTAGTATAGCGGGCAATAGCTATTTATCAAATCTTAACGCAAATTCGCTCTTTCCGCATCCACGCTCCAGCATTTACCACCTTCTTGCACTTTTACCACTCTTTCTTTAAACGTATCTTGGGAGAAAGCGGTCCCGTCGGCGAACGATTCGTTCGCTTCCGCGATGGCCTGTTCCGACGCTCTTCTCGCGATGGACTCTAACGTTTCTCCGGTGTACTTATCCTTTTCGCCATCTTCAGTCACGCCGACGCCTCGTTTCATCCGCATGACTTGTTTCAACGCGTCCTTTTCGCCTTTGAACTCGCTGTTGCAATTGGAAAAGCACGGCACTAAAATCGCCGCGTCCTCCTCCAACGGCGGCGGCGCTTTATTGAAGCTCCACACGCACGAGAAATCGTCGTAATTCGGTTGAATGTGTAAATTCATCCCAAAGTCTTCTCTCAACCACTCTTGACTGGGAACTTTACACGAATTCACGCACACAGACGCGCACGAACTCGTTTCCAAAAATCGACACCGTTCCGCCTTGATCGCTTGCGGCACGCTCACCACTTCCGGTAAAAACGGAAACGTCTTCCTCAACTTCTCCGGAACTTTTACGTCCTCGTGTTCCGCCCCTTCCATCGGCCCCATTAACCACGGGAACAAAACGATAAAAACTAAATGGAAACTAAACCCCGTCACCCATTTCGGCGCGTTTGGATCGACAAACTTCTTCCACAGCGGCGGAATCCACCCGATGTACAACGCCGGCAATATCCCTTTAAACACCCTCTTCGCTCTCGTTTGCACGTCTTTCGCGGTCCCTTTCATATCGTTCACTTCTCTCACCGACGTCATCAACGCTTCAAAATTCGCGTGGTCTCTCGGGTCGGTATCTTTGCCAACCTCTTGGACGAGAAGTTTCCGTATGGTGGACGTTAAAACTTTCGATATCGGCGATTTGTCGATGGAGGAGTAATCGACTTTCCCGTTCGGTAAAAGAGGTAAAGATTTCGTCGGGATCGGGTCCCCACGCCATGCGTATCCACCGTTATTATTATTACTACTCGCGTTTGTCTCGTTACTCGTCGCCGTCGCGGCAACATCCATCCCTCTTCTTCTTTTGCTCTTTTCTCTTTCGCTTCCTTCTCCAATCCTCATCGTTGCGGCGCCTCGCGGAATGCATGGTGACGACACCATTCTTCGTCTTCCTCTCGGATGAATGAAAGAAGAAGATGGGAACGAAGACGACGTCGTCGCCTCGAGCGAGGACTGAATTCTCCTCATTCTGTTGTTCGCCAACACGCGACCACTATTATTCGAAGTGTTCTTCGCCGCGGTGTTCGTCGTCATCGTCGCGTGGTTGACAGAAAAAACCATTTTGTTGAGTACTAAATATGTTGCGTGTGTGTTTTTATGTGTCAGACGAAACCCACACTGCGATACAAATCTACCTGCTTTTGATTAAAAAATAAACCAAATCCCTTTCTTCTCTCATGTGTCTGTCTGTTGCTTTTTTGTTTTTCAGAAGGCAAAAATTGCACTCTTTTTTTTCGCTTTCTTTTGGACGACTCGAAAAAGAGAAAATTTCTCTGCTCTGTCGCTTTTTCTTTTGCACGTCTTCACACAAATGCACACTCGTAGTCACAAACTATTATAACAAATGTATTATTATTATTATTATTAACGTGAGAAGAAGAAGACGAAGGAAAAGAAGAAGAGTACGACGACTACCAGAAGAGAGTAGCAACGAGTATACTATGGAAGACGCCGCGGTTGGGACGACGACGTCACACAAAGCCCCGCGCTCCGGGGCGAAAGCGAAGAAGAAGAAAGATGCGAAGAGTAAAAAGAAAAGTGGCGGCGTGATGCGTGAGAAAGAAAAAGGCCAAAACGCGAAAGCGTTTATATTCTCGTCGTCGAAAAAAGCGCAGAAAGGCAGGCGCGTGGCGGCGGAGAAGCTGGAGAAGAAGCTGCACGTTCCCGTGCACGATCGGACGACGTCCGAGGAGCCGCCGCCGTTCGTGGTCGTGGTGCAAGGACCGCCGTCGGTAGGGAAGACGACGTTGGTGAGGAGTTTGATTCGGCACTATACGAAGCAAACGGTGAACGAGATTAAAGGACCGATTACATTGACGGTTGGGAAGAAGAGGAGGGTGCAGATTATCGAGGTTGGGCAGAGTTTGTGCGATTTAATCGACGCGGCGAAGTTGGCGGATTTGGTTTTATTATGCGTCGACGGGTCGTACGGGTTCGAGATGGAAACGTTTGAGTTTTTGAACGTGTTGCAAGTGCACGGGTTTCCGAAAGTTATGGGGGTGTTGACGCATTTGGATCACTTCAAGGAACCGAAGAAGTTGAAGAAGACGAAGAAAGTGTTGAAGCAAAGGTTTTGGACGGAGATTTACGACGGGGCGAAGTTGTTTTACATCAGCGGGATGACGCACGGGAGGTATAATCAAAGGGACGTCGTGAATTTAGCGAGGTTTATTTCGGTGGCAAAACCGAGACCGTTGATGTTTAGGTCGCAACATCCATACGTGATTGGAGACAGGTTCGAAGATTTGACCAGGCCGGAGATGGTGCACGAGAATGAACACATCGACAGAGAGGTGGCGGTGTTTGGGTGGTTGCACGGGTGTAACATGAAGGCGGATCAGTTAGTACACGTCGCCGGGGTAGGGGACATGAAGGTGAAAGAAATCACGCAGTTGCCTGATCCGTGTCCGTTGCCGAGCCAAGATAAACGAGCGAGACGTTTAGACGATCGGTCGAAGTTGATTTACGCGCCAATGAGCGACGTCGGCGGACTCCTTTACGATAAAGACGCCGTGTACGTTTCCTTGGACGACAGGAAAGTGAATTATACGAACAAAAGCGAGCACTTTGGTGACGCGAAAGGGAACACGATTGGCTATTTAGGCGACGACAGGTCGGACGATGAAGACAACAACGACATCGGTAAAGGAAAAATGAGCGGCGTAAAGATGGTGAAAGGATTACAATCAACGCAAAGCGGCTTTGACGAAAAATTGAAAAACTCGGAAATTTCCTTGTTCGGAGGTGGAGCGAAAACCACCGGCGAGGAGGACATTTTCGATAGAAAAATAGACGACGACGACGACGACGACGACGATAACGATAACGATAACGATGAAGACGATGCAGAAGAAAACGAACAAAAAGGTGGTCGCGTTCGAAGAAGAGCAGTGTTTAACGACGGGTTAGCAGAAAATGAGGAGGACGATGAAGACGACGACGACGAGAACGAGAAAGAGTTCTCGGATGCGGACTCCGACGACGATTTGGGCATGGGAGACGACCAAGACGACGACGAGAACGAAGGTCTCGGCGCGGGCGCGAACAAATGGAAGGCGATGCTCGCCAAAGCGGGGAAACGTTCGAAATCTCTCATGGAACTTGTCTACGACGACGTCGAGAATGAAAATCCAAACAATTCGAAGAAGAATAAAAACAAGAAAAACCGAGACGACGACAACGAGGATTCCGATAGCGACGATCTGTTCAAAAAGACGGACGATAACCAGGCGTCGAGAATAATCGACGCTTTCGATCAGACAAAATTTATTCACCAAATGAGAGGCAAATTAGATGTTTCGGATCCTGCACTTCGCAATCGATTCGTCACTGGTGACTGGGACGCTGCCGGAGCTCGCGCCGAGGCGCAACCGTTGGATGAATCGGCCATGGACGATGACGAAGTGTACGGTGATTTCGAAGATTTAGAAACTGGGGAGAAATTCGCCGGTAAAGATAGTAAAAAGGCGGGTTACGACGACGAAGGCAGCGATGGTTCATCGGATGAAGACGGGAGTGACAGCGATAGCGAAGGAGACGACAGCGACGACGATAGTAGCGGTTCCTCCGACTCCGATGAAGATGAAGAAGCGAAAGAAAAACGTCGATTAGCAAAGATTGAAAAGCACGAAGAGTTTCAGCACCCGTCCGCGCAAGGTCGCGGCGCACGTCGTAAACAGAAAGGTCTCAAGGGGCCCAATCACGACACATACGCAGAGGACGAACCGACGACGTATTTTGATCTCGTGAAGGATCAGTTTGCGGAGCAAACGGCTCGGACGCGTGCGGCGCTCGACGCGCTTCCCGCTTCCACGCGAGAAGCGATGGAAGGTTTCCGACCGGGAGCCTACCTTCGCGTCGTTCTCGAAAGTGCACCATGCGAATGGGTTAAAAACTTCGATCCGAAGCGACCAATTCTCGTTGGTGGTTTGCTCGCCGGTGAAAATGTCGTCGGGATGCAACAATTACGATTGAAGCGACACCGATGGCACCGGAAGACTTTGAAGAACAAAGATCCACTCATTTTTTCGATTGGATGGAGACGCTTTCAAACGATTCCGGTGTATTCGGTCGTCGACGCGAACTCTCGGCATCGAATGATTAAGTACACGCCAGAGCATATGCATTGCAATGCGACCATTCACGGGCCAATCGTACCTCCCAATACAGCGGCAATCTGTTTTCAGAAAATCAATTCGAATCAATCGAGTTTCCGCGTCGCGGCAACAGCGGTCGTCATAGAGGTCGATCACTCGATGAAGATTATGAAAAAGCTCAAACTCGTGGGCACGCCACACAAGATATACAAGAATACCGCCTTCATTACTGGAATGTTCAACTCGTCGTTAGAGGTTGCTAAGTTTGAAGGTGCCATGTTGCGAACTGTATCCGGCATTCGAGGTACGGTGAAAAAGGCAGTGAAACCCGGGCAAGGCGAGCACGGTTCCAAAGACGGTGGCCTAGGCGACGGGGCGTGTCGTTGTACGTTTGAAGATAAGCTGTTGATGTCCGATATCGTCTTTTTGCGTTCCTGGGTCCGCGTAGAGGTGCCAAGATTTTACAACCCAGTCATGAACGCGCTCGTGAAATCGGACGACGACTGGATCGGTATGCGAACGGTTGGACAAATCCGGTACGATAATCAAATGACCATACCAGTCAATCCGGATTCGATATATAAACCAATCGAGAGAAAGAAACGCGTATTCAACAAGTTGCAAATTCCCAAAGCATTGCAACAAGCGTTACCGTTTAAATCGAAACCAAAACTCGAACCTTCGAGAAAGAGAAAGACGCTCGAGCAAAAGCGCGCCGTCGTTCAAGACAAGGAGGAGAAGAAGATGACGACGATGGTGCAGCAGCTCAACACGATACGCAACGAAAAGATGGCGAAGAGAAAGGCGCAACAAGACGTTCGCCGCGCGGTCAAAGCGAAGAAAGACGCGAAAGATAACGAGTGGAGGTCGGTTTTGGAGAAGGAAAGGAAGAAATCAAAGTATCGAGAGGAAGGGAAAGCGGAGAAACTGAGAGCTTTGAGAGCGCAAACGTCGTAGTCATAAAAATAAAGAATAGTGTACGAATACTAATATACAAACATACAAATTCAATCAAGCGCCTAACCAAGGTTTCAACGCGCGCGATTGATGTTGATGTTGATGATGATGCTCGTTCTTGTTCATCTTTTTCATCGTTTTCTTTGTTCCGCTTCCTCCTCGTTTTTGGTTCTCTTTTTCGATGTCCACTTGGCACCGCTCGACGAAAGCGTCTATTCGTTCTCTCACCAACTCTTGAAATTTAGCTTCACTCTCGGTCTCTTCAAATCCAGGCCATCTCGAATTCTCGCACCCAAACCTGTTCTCATCCAAACTACCGAATATCGACACCGTCAGCGGCGAGGCTTTTGCTCGTTTCCCTTCGTTTAAAATTTCCAGAGTTTGAGAAATCATAATCTCAATTTTCGCGTTGACCAAATCATAATCAACCGCCTCCGAAACCTTCTTCTCGCAAAACTCTCGCGATATACTTTCCAGCGCCTTTCCCACGGCATCTTCTCCCATCTCCTCCACGCGTTCTCTCTCGTCGTCCTCTTTCGCTTCGCACTTTGCCACCGTCTCATCCTCGTTCTTCGCCTTCAAATCTAACTCCTCGCCGGCGGCTTCGGCGGGGAGACCTTCTTCCGCGAGTCTCTCTTTCTCCTCTTCTTCTTCTTCTTTGGCAGAAGAGTCACAGGTCTTCTTCTTCGTCTTCTTCGCGACAGAGGAGGAAGAAGTATGAACAGGAGGAGGCAGAGGAGGAGGAGGCAGAGTGATTTTCTCGTTCCTGTCGTGTTTCTCCACCGCGTACGTTGGCGTTGACTTTTTCTTCAAAGTCGTCATCTTTCTCCTTTTTGTGATGGAAATTCACATCAAATCACTTTGATGATGACGATGCCTTTTTAGTCATCTCCTCGCCTTCTTTCAAAGCCTGTGGCGAGAGCAATCCTTCCATGGGTTCCATTTTCATTTTTTCTTTCTTCGTGTGTCCGTAGTCGAATAAGTTTTGTTTGTGTTTCGTGACGGCGTCGAGTAAATTCGCGCGCGCTTTTACCGCTTTTCCCAACGGAGTTGAACTCTCGGAGGCGATTCGCTCGAATTCGAGGATCGCTTTTTGATAGTTTTCAGAGGAGGAAGAGGAGGAGGTCGAAAAGGAATGTCTCGCAAACAAAGCTCGACGAAATGGACTACTCATTTCGAGTTTCGGGGGCGTATTCTTTGTCTTCTCACGCGCGTTTACCGCCGTGAATCTCTCGTTTTTAGTGCAGAAATATTTTAGGCACGAGCAGTCCTTTTTGGCTTTTCTTCGTTCAGAGAGAAATCGTCACAAATCGTCACATCACGCTATAAATTCCCACGTATTCTTCCAACCACCACCCACTCAGACTGCGAAGTTTTCCACGCCCACCACACGAACGCGTTGGACTCTTTAGAATTTCGCGCTCTCTTTTCTCCCTCTCTTCGCCTCGTTCTTTTCGTCGAACGGGTGCTGCGTCGCGCGTCGTCAAAGAAGAGAGAATTTTATACACTTAAGAGAGAAGGAGATCGATCCCTAGGAAGAAGAAAAAATTCGCGGGAATCGCGCGCAAAAGTCTTTTGTTCTTTTTCGTGTCCACGCGACGATTTAAAGTCGCTTTAGCGCATCAATCGATACGAATCGCGCCTTTGCGCGTCTGAAATAGATACAGTTCGTAACGTGGTTTTTGTTAGAAGAGATTAAGAGAGAGAGTATAAGAGAGAGAAGAAGAATTACTCGAGATCGAGAGAATTATTTTGTCTTGGAAGCTTCGAGAAAAAAGCAGTTCTGCCAAAAAATTGTGTTTGTTGTTGTTTTTAGCTATTATCTCTTGATATATTTGTCTTACCTTCATCATCATATTAACGCATTAAAAACACCCACCTATTCATCGGTTGTTGCATATATACGTATAATAAACGTTCGTTGTGTTGTTGGGGGAGTTGTCTACGTAAAAGTAATAGATTTAAGAACAAAAGTTGTTGTCCTTGTTGTGTCCTTGTTGAGAGAAGGAAGAAGAGTTTGCGCGAGAGGAGAGAGGTGTTGTTTCGAAGCAGCGCAATAAGTCTTCCTCTTCTTCTTCTTCCTCGTAAAAACCTTTGCGACTTCAACAAAACGAGACACAGTAGTTGCTCTTTTCGGTGTTCAGAAGCGACGAATCGCGAACGATGTCCAATCCAAAGGACATCTCGGACGACGACGACGACGACGATAACGACGTTCCTTTGATGGTGCGACAGAAACTCGTCAAGTTGGCGCAACAGAGAGATGACTCTTTGTCACCGCCCTCGGACGAGGACTGCCAAGCCGTCGCGAGCGAACATAACGTTAGCGTTAATGTTGTGCGGGAGATTTTCGCTTCTACGCCGCGCATCTCCGCCTCTGCCGCTCCCGCGGTAGAGGCGGAAGAGAAGGCGGCGCCGAAAAGAGGCAAGCGTCAATCGGCCATCGAAGCTTCGGCGTTCATTCAAAATAACGTAAACGGAGAGAAAGACGATGATGATGGTGACGACGACGACGACGACGACAATAGCGACAACGAACGTAAAAAATCGGGTGCTGAAGCTGCTTCTAATAACGGCTCAATAGATGATGAAGATTTCAAACCTGCCGCGTCGGCGGTGAAAAGAGAAGAAACTGGAGACCTTTTTTCGGAGTCTCTCGCGAGCACATTAAACTCGAAAGGTGGCATTAAATCCATCGACGCGCTACTACAATACACAGAACTCATGAAATCGTGTTCAGACGCTCGCGTGGTGAAGAATGCGGACAAGAAAAGAGTCGTTTTGTTATCGCCTCTCCTCCGCACCGATGTCGGCGCCAAGGAGAAAAATATCCTCAACGCGGTAGTAGGTGGAAAGACTGATGGCGAAGTGTTGGATATATTAGCCGCGTGGCTGAACGATTCGGCGACTAGACATTCCTCAGACGTTCTAGTATCAATTTTACGATGCATGAAGATGCTTCCTGTCACCACCGCGGCGTTAGAGCGCACCGGCTTGGGCAAAAGTGTGAAAAAATTAAAGAAATACGTACATGTCCCTCAAGCCGACGACGAAAATGCGGCGGAATCGAAAGAAGCGGCAGAGAAAGTACCCAAACTATCCGACCAGCTCTTCGAACGATGGAAGCAAAAAGCGTTAGAAGAGTTGGAGCGCTCGGAGAATGAAAAACGAACCGAGGCGGCGAACAAGAAACGAAAATTAGAACGCGAGAAGAAAGAGGCTGAAAAGGCGACAGAGAAGGAAAAGAAAAAAGCGAAAATGCAATTAAAGGAAGCGGACGATATCGATGATGTTATCAAGAAGCAGAAGAAAGACGTGACGCAGAAAGAAACCAAGACCACGACTACGACAGTAACGCGAACGGTCGTTTCGAGACCGGCGATCATAGCGCCCGCGGGAACTACGACGCCGACGACAACGGAAACTTTGAAGAAAAGGAAAGCTCGCGAACCCGTGGCCTCTGCCGCTACTGATGCGACGAAACCAAAGCAGACGAAGATTGGTAGCGTTAGCGCTAGCATGCTGTACAACTCCGCTTCGAAAGAATCGAGTAAGAAGATTGGCGTACCCTCTGCGCTCCTCGCCTTACAAACCAAAAAGGAAAAGAAAGTGAAGAAGGCATATTTCGAGACACACTTGCCGTATTCCGACGATCCAAACGAAGTCAAGTTTAAGCACAAGAGCGAACGCGACGCAGAGGATGGAAAAGCGAAACCGAAGAAGAAGAAATCGTTGACGTGGGCGAGCAGCGACGAACTCGAACAGAGAAAGATTTACGTTCCCGATCCGAATGATTGGCTCATCAAGTACGACGATAAGAGCGCCGGCATGGACGTGGATGACGATTCTGACGCATCCGTCGAAGCCGCGTTGAAACGCAAAGCTCGAGAAGAAGAGTCTGAACGGAACGCCGCGGCGAAAGCGAGAAAACGGAAGATGGAGCAGATGCGAGCGACGACATCTTGGAAGATACCGAAAGATATACCGCGCGATCCCGAACTCAACATCGCTTGCGGCGAGGATTCGCGAGAGTTGCACAGAATCGCAGGAATCGTTGCGAGAAAGAAGGCGGCGGTGTATAAAGACAGAAAAGAAGTTCCGGATTCGCCCGCCGAGGCGCCAAAAGAAAAGGCGAACGAAGACGAGATGCTCGAAATTCCGATTCAACTTGCGGTTGAGCCGGCGCAACAGCAACCGCAACACCAACCGGCGCCGCCGCCGCCGCAACCGCAACAAATGCAGTACCAACATCCACCACCGCCTCCAGTGCACCAGCAGCAAGGACCGCCAATATACACCCAACCTCCACAAGCTGGCATGCAATTTCCACCCCCTCCTCCTCCTCCTCAACAACAACAATCCGCCGCGCCGCAGCTCAATCAAGCCGCCATCCAAGCGCTGTTGAACCAATTCAACAGACCAGCTGGCGGTCCTCCACCAAGCGCGGGAGGATTCAACATGCCTCCACCTGGTGGTGCTGCTCCACCACCTCCGACGATGACAACGAGAGCGCCGGCTGTATCGCACGCGAGAGCCGGCGTCGTCACCTCGGCGGCCAAGAGTCACCCTCGCGGCGTGTGCGCCTTTTTCAACTCCGCGACGGGATGTTCCTGGGGAGATAAGTGCGGCTTTTTGCACCAAGTCGGTCTCACCGCGGAGAAACCAAAGAAAAACCCTGGACCCGGTGGTGCTGCTGCGCCTCACGCTGATATTAATAGTAACAACACCGTTCATTCCTAATACACTTTGAGATGCTAGGTAGAAATAGATCGATACTATTTTGGTACGAGATAGAGAGACAAATATACTAGAAAGATGAACAAAAAAGTCGTACAAAAAAATTTCAAAAATTCAAAATTTTCTTCTCCCTCGTCACAACAACACAACATTCAAAGCGACACATCACACCACGACCCACCACTCGCTTACCGGCGGTTCTTTTGACGCGCGCGTTAAATTTAAGAAGAAGAAGAAAGAATGGCAAACGCATCAACAGCTGAAGGCGCCGCTTTGTGGTGTTTCAACGTGGACGCGAGAAAACAAGATCAACTCACGGGAACGACGTCCTCGAACGCGTTTAAACACGTCCGATTGCTTTTGAAAAATGCAATCATCTTTCCCGAGCAGCGCGCTGGTGATGAAGAGGAACTGGAGCGGATGCAAAAAGCCGAGGCGTGCGCAATCACCTCCAGCTCTGAATTCATCTTACGATTTGGAAGCGAAAACGAGAAACACAAGCACTACCGAGACGTTTCGTTCACGGACATCAAGAAAGTCTTCGGGAAAATGATCCGAGAAGGGAAACTGACTTTGCAGCTTGGAGGAGGCCAAGGAGGAGGAGGAAAGACGACGAGCGCGGGAGAACTGTTGTTGTGCAAAGGAGACACTAGAGAGTGCACCCGATTGTTGAAACTCATCACGACGATGAAATCAGCGCCAGCGGCCGAAAAAGCGACATTTTTATCCTCCATAGGGAAGTGTTCGTGCTGTCAGAGTAAGCGCGCTTTGAAGGAGAAGAAGGAGGAGGAGCGCGAGGTGAAAGCGAAAGAACGCGAACGCGCCAAGGAGGAAGAGAAGAAACAAAAGATGATGAAACAGGAGGAGAAGAAAGAGGAGAAGGTACAAGAGAAGAAGACAGAGTTGGTACAAAAGCTGGAAACTTTGGAGTCGTATCGGGAGGAGATTCGGATGAAGACGGAAAAGTACGCGGAGGAGAGAGAACAGATGAAAGCGAGCAAGAAGGCGGTGAAGGCGTTGCAGGAGCAAATCGAAGATGAAAGAAGAATGTACGCGAAAGAGAAGAAAGATCTAGCGACGGAAAAAGAGGCGATGGAGACGGAGAGGATGGCGATGAACGTGGAGCGGTCTCGGTTGAACGCGAAGATTGAGGAGAATAAGGAGTTGAAGATGAGAGTGGAGAGGGAGAGAGAGGTGGTGGAGGAGAAGCAAAGAGAGGTGGAAAAGTTACGAGCGGAGAAAGAGGAGTTAATTGGGAACTTGGAAAGAGAAGTGGAAGAGTTGAAACAATCGAGGAAAGATGTTTCGCGCTCGACGCCGGGTGGTTCTGGTGGTGGAAGCGCGAAGAAGAAACACAAAAGCAGAGTAGCCGGCGACGAAGAAGAAACGCCGCCTGTCGCAGATTTTGAAGAAAACAAGAAGTTTCCGAAACCGGAACGAACTTCGACGGATTCTTTTTACGGCGGCAACAACAACGACGAAAACAACGAAAAAACGTTCAAGAGGAAAGCGCCGGCATCGGCGGCGACGCCAAACAAGAAACCTTCGCCCGAGAAGAAATCCTCGCAAAGGAAAGTTGTCCTCGAGGACGACGACTCTTCTTCCGAGGATGCCACGCCGGAGAAGTTTGAAAGTAAAAACGAAAACGTAGAAACCGAGGAAGACCGAGAAGCCGCGCGAGTCGTCGCAGAAAATGAAGCGAGAGTGAAAAAAATGCGAGAAGCGGAACTCGAGCGTCAACGAATGGAGAAAGAACGCGAGGAAGCCGCCAAGGCGAAAAGAGTTCGAGCGCGAGCGCCGAAAGGCGACGCCGAGCGACATTTTTTGAAAAAGTCCAAGGAGGAAATCCAAGATGAAAAGTTGCAAGATAAAGAGCACCAGAGAAGACGACAACAATTAGCCGCAGAATCGAAGCAAAAATCGATAATGTACACCAAAGCGACGGCGAAGAAGTGGGAGTACGAGGAGCACAGAAAAGCGTTGGAATCCATGAAGGACGCGAACGAAAACTCCATGAGGTACGGTTCGATACCGTGGCCGCCGGAATCGAACATTTTTCTCTTCAACGTCATGGACGACGCGAACGAGAGGAAAATGAAAGTGAACGTGGCGCTGAAGTTTTGGCACCCAGATAAGTTTAGGCAAATGTTTGGCGACAAAGTAGCCGAGGCAGACAAGGAGAAAATTTGGGAGAGAGTTCAATCTTTGAGCACCAAATGCATCCAATACAAGACGGCGGCAAACGCGAGGGGCTATTATTAATTTGGCACGAGGTAGGAAGTCTAGAAAGAGTATAGGACGAAAAGAGAGATACATTTAGAGAGAAGCATACAGTAGCACAGTTCTCGCTTTTCGTTGTATATACGTATGCGCATGAAATAATATTACAGCATGTTATTATATTCTTTTACATTCTTCGGGTTAGTACCACGATCCTTTCGCCGCGACGTTTGCGTCAAAATCCTTCACGTGCGCGGGAACATCCAATTCCTCGCCTCCTTGCACTCTCACGTACGCGTTCAATTCTTCCAACGTGTTCACATATACGGCTTTGCCTAGAGCTGCGCACGCGCCGTCGTTTCGATTGATACCCAAGCTCGACCACCAGCACTGCGCTTTCATTTTCGTCCCCGGATGGACCACGTATAACGCTTTCAATTGCGCTTGGCAATGCGCCGGTCCTAACGCTTTGGATAAAAGCATTTCAAACTGCTCGGACGTCAATGAATCGCTATTTTGTCCCGTGTGGTGGTAGATGATGATAAAACCAGACGCAGCGCCTTCTTGCGACGCGTTGACGACGTTATTTGCAAGCGACATGGCTAACAAATCGCCTTCGCCTTCGCGAAGCATTCGCTCGGCAAACGCGCCGACAATGGTGATGATCCGCCTACCGGCAAAGTCGGCGTGCTTTTCTACTGTCACCGCTCTGGTGGCAGATTCGAGCACGTTGAGTTGATCGAGAGAGTGCGAAGCGACGCGTAACAGTTTCGCATACTCAATCTCTTCGTTTTCTAAAGTCGTCGTATCTTCGACCGAGGACAAGCACTTGTCGAAATTCGCGTTCAATTTCGTTGCCTCGTTTAACAACAACCACGGTTCGATGTTACCTTGACTTATCGACACTACTCGCGCTCTGCGTTCTTCTGGTGTTTCATGTTGCGATATAAACGTCGCACCCGTCGCTGGCGTCGCGATGGTCACGCCGAGAGGCACGTTCAACACTTCCGATAAGTTGTTCATGGACTTGTTCGAGAGGGAGTGTTTATCGGATTTCAACAAGCCTTTCCCGTGCTGCCAGCGTCGCCCGCCTTTGTAACCTATCGTTATCTCTACGCTCTTTCTCCCTTCCTGTTGTTGTGGTTGCAAAGTTGTAGGATTGGTACTTTTTTCGGTATTCGTCCCGAGATCTTCGTCTTCGCCGACGCTCGAGTCTTCGCTCATTGCTCCGTTATTGTCCATCGACTCCGATCGACTCCCCATCGTCGCCGCCCGTTCTCCTTCAAAGCCACCATCGACATCATCATCATCATCACGACTATCCCTAGAATCGTGTCGACTCGGAAACGCGTCGATCGAAATCGTTCTCCCGACAATCACCCTCTCCCCGTTTTCGTCGCACTCCATCGCCTCCTCTCGACTCCGCTGCAACTCGATCAAGTTCCTCGGAAAGTAGATCGGCAACACCTCCTTCTCGTAATACGCTTTCGTCTCCTCGTCGGGAAATAAAATCACCACGCTTTCGAATTTATGCACCCATTTCTCCAAAAACCTCCTCACCGTTCTCGCCAACACCTCCGCGCCTTCTCTCCTCGGGTAACACTTCCTCTCGTCCCTATGCAACAAGGTCAACCCGACGTTCCTGGATCCGACTTCATCTTCTATGCACATGCTCAGCGCGTTTCGATAACAGTGCACCAACGCGGTCTCCGCGGCTGTCTTATACCTCGCCACGTATCTCGGCACCACGCAATGCACTAAATGTTCCACCCCAGGTAACCCCCCGCCTTTGGTCACGATGCAATCCCCCGTCCTCGCCTTCCCGCTCGTCGTCTTCCCTCCGTTATACCCTTGCTCCATGAAATCCTCGTTAATGATAATCGTCCCTGCTTTCCGTCGATACTTATTCGTCCCTACCGGTTGCTTCTCTGAGACCACGTCTTCGTTGGAGGCTAAACATATCGCCGTGACTTTCGGCGTCTCCCACGGCGCGTCGCCTTCCGCGACCAATCGTAAGCACTCGTTGATCCTCTCGCTGACGGGAAAAAGCGCTTCCTCTTTGAACGTGTACGTTTCTTCATCGAACGGGTCTTTCGGTGAACGCGGGGATTTCGTTAAACTGTTGTTCCTCAATAAAGAAGACTGTGAAGTTGTCGTTTTTGCTCCTCGTGCTCTCGACGACGACGCGTTGTTGTTGTTGTTGTTCGACTTCTTCTTCGCGCTCGGCGATGCGGACGACGGTACATTTTGGTGTTGCGCTTCCCCGTCGACCTCGTCGTGATTTTCACTCTTCAAAAGACCCCCAGAAGAAGAAGAAGAACGCGATGCTATCATCGAAGACCAACTGAACGCGCCGTAGGCGTTAAAATCGTCCCCTTTTTGTTGCTGCTGCTCTTTCGTGGTCGTCGTGGCGTTCTTATTCTCCGAGAAAGAATGCCTCGTCGTCGGGAAAGATGAAAACATAGACAGAGAGTAGTAGTAGTATTCCTTTTTTGTTTGTGTTATCTCGAGAGAGGTCACTTTTTTATGCCGTCGTCCTTTGTTTTTTAGGCAGAATTTAACAACACGCGAAACACCTTCTTTTCTCGCAAAAAATGGTGTGTGTTCGTGCTCTTTTTGAGGTAAGTGCTTTTTCAGCAAATGCGCTCCAGAGAAGGAGGGAGAAAAAGCAGCTTTTTGTCTCTTGTCTCGGATTAAAAATACACCGACGACGAAAGCTTTATATCAGAGATACAAAGCCTTTCTTTATGCGGCGGGAGACAACGACGACGATGCGAGACAACTCGCAACAACAAAGAAACAGACGAAGAAACGAACAACTGTGGAGGATCTTCGCCATTCTGTATCTTTTTGTTCCGTGCGGGTGTTGCACCACATCTGCGGTTCTTTCTGCGCTTTTCCTTTTCGTGTTTTTTTCTCCGAGCTCGTCGTTTCTCCATTTGTGTCTCGTGCTTTTGGCGTTGTTTGCCCCACCGGTCGTTCTAAAGACGGACTTCTTCTCGGGGAAAAGAATATGGCGAAGAAAGGCCGAGCGGCGCGGATCCTGAACACGCTGCACAAAGTCAACGGGACGAAACAATCCGAAGCTTTGAAACGGAGGGAGAGGAAACGACCGTCGAAAGAGTTCGGGAATTTTGCAGGGGAGACGAACACCACGTTGACGACTAATGGAAAACTGTCCGAGTGGAAGAAAAAAAAGCAAAAACAGAGAGATATGAACGAGGCGAAAGAACCGCACGACGGAGCAATGCACGCGTTAGTATTCGGAGACGGAGATTTTAGCTTCAGCGTGGCGTTGGTCACGATAGCAAACGGTGACGGAGGGAATTTAGTGTGCACCGGGTTGGAAAAGAACGTGGACGAGAAAACGAAAGATTTGGTGGAGTGTTTGCTCGATTCCGGAGCGCGAGTCGCGCACGGCGTGGACGTGTCGAAGAGGTTTGACGAAGATGTAGGCGCTGGTTTGTTCGAGAGTAATAGTAGCAATAGTAATAAGAAGAAAAAAATGGACCGGGTGTATTTCAATTTCCCGGATTGCGGGTTCGGAGCCATGGCGTCGCTCGCGCCTACGAGAATAGCCAACGAGCGCTTGTTAGAACACCTCTTCGAGAGAAGTTCGGAACATTTGAAAGTGAAAGGAGAATTACGCGTGACCTGTTTTGACGACGCATACGCGGCGGCGATACCGACCGAGGCGTGCGAGAAGCTCGCGTTCGTGAAGGAAAAAGAACGGTTTCGATTGAAAGCGAAAGTACCGTTCGTTTGGAGAGAGTTCCCGGGATACGAATACAAAAAAAACACGCGAGACGACGACGACGACGAAGAAACAGAAATACGAGCGGCAGAATTAAAAGAAGAAGCTCGTCGTCATAGTTTTGACGACGCGGAGAGTAAAAAAGCCACCACTTTGGTGTTTGAATATTTAGGAAACAACTAGTTTTTAGTAATAAAGAGTTGAATGAAACTTCAAAAGTAGGCACTTTTTTTCCGCGACACATCCGTTCGATTTTACAAACTCTTTACACAACAACAACAACAACAACGCGTAAAGAGTTGGCCACATCACGGGTCTAAATATTGAGAATCATCAGATCGACGAAAATACTTTCTTTGAGAAGCTTTTAAAGCGATATAGTATAGTTATTAAACACACAAAAAACGACTTCCAAATGATGATGATGCGACGACGACGACGGCGAAAGGACACGAAAACGGTTGACGCTTCCGTAAACTTCTCCTCCAAAGACGACGCGAAAAACGCCCCGGCAAACGACGACGCCTCAGCGAAGAAGACGAACGAGAAGAACAACAATAACGAGAAAAGGAAACAGAAGGAGGAAGACACAAAATTCGACGACAAACCCGACGCCGTCGTTGAGAGCCGTTGGAGAAGTTTTCTTCCTCTTTTCGTCCTGTACGGGCTTATGGTTTTTGGATGGTTTGCGGCGTATTCTCGGTACGGATCGGCGATTTTTATCGGCCATCGCAGACTACATTTAACTCTAACTGAGTGGCGAGAGAAATTGGGGAAGATGCAAACGACTGCGGTTTTAATCGGCGGACCTCACCGAGGCGGCACGTCCATCGCGTGGTCGTGCGTGAGCGCGCACGAGAAGATTGGAGCGTTTGCGAGTCGGAAGGTTTCGGATCACGCGGAAGGCATTTTCGTGCAGGATGTGTATCCGAAGTTTGGAGTTGGGGAGGAGTATCAGGCGATGCGAACGGGGAGGGACTTCTCGCGAAACGGTTTAGGGAGATATGCGTTGAACGAGGCGCATCACTTGACCGAAAGGTCGGCGTTAAATACGGACGAAAACGGGGTGAAATTGATGAATAGTTTTGGACAGTATTGGGGGTTCAAAGATAAAGGAGACGAGAAGGAAGAGTCTGATATCGCTTTCGTTGTCGAAAAATCGCCGCCAAACGCCATCATCGGCACTTTCCTGCGCGCGTTGTATAAAAGAGTTGGGATGAAAACGACGAAACACGTGTACGTGACGAGGCATCCAATAGCGAACGCGATGGCGCTGAACGCGATGAAAGAACTAAACGGACGAGTCACGATTGTAGAATTATTGGACAATTACGTAAAGCTCCACGAGACGGCGCAGAGAGATGCGAAAGCGCTAGGTAAAGATGCTTTGTACCCGTTGCGCATGGAAGATTTTATTCGCGAACCCGAGCGCAAGGCGGAAGAAATTTTCTCTTTCATATTCGATGAAGAAGCAGAAGCAGAAGCCGAAGTAATGGCAGAAAAAGAAGAGGAAATAGGAAAAGAAGAACCAAAACGACGCGCTTTCGATTTATGCGTGGCGAAGATTGAAGCCGATACCGGAAAGCCGCTGTCGAGGACCGATCCAAACGAAAAGTATCGCAAAAAGTGGTGCAAGATGCTCGAAGAAGAGGAAAGCGCGAGAGCGCTGAGTACGTCCCTCGCGGAAAAGTACCAGGGGAAATTAGACGCATTAGGCTTAGAATACGACATCGCAACGTGGTGCGACGACGACGATAAGTACCGGTAGCATTTATATATATTTATGTAGTAGATTGTTTTTGTTTTGTTATATTATATAAAGTAACACACGCGTTTTTTAGAGTTGGGAAGATAAAATCCGCCGACGATTTAAATAATAATAATAATAATAATAATAGTACATTATTATTAATCATCGAAATCCGGATCCCCGGTTACGTAACCAAAGTACTGTAACATCGGCACCACGAACGAAATCACCAACAAACCGACGACGACGTTCGAGAAAACCTCTCTCTTCGCGCCGGTTTCTTCCTTCGTTTTGAACGTTCTGCTGTTGTCCTTCTCAAACTTCGCCGGAGGCCCCGGATCCGGTTTCCCCTCCAACACCGCCGCAATTCTATCCACACTCGACGTCAACGCTTCGTTAAATTTCTCGTACTCGAGGTTAATCGGCACGTTCTTGCTCAACACCGACTCCAAAACGTCGTCGCCGACCGCCTTCAAAAATTTCGGTCCGCCAACCACCGCCGCCTCCTTCGCCGTCTTCACCAACAAAAAGTTCCCTTTATTGTTCCCTTCCTCTAACGTCGGGTACCAGGTTTCCAAAACCTTATCCCCAAACGCGTACGGGTCTTGTTCGAATACCAATTTTCGAACCGTAATCACGTTCAAGTGATAGCCGGTTTGATCTTCCAGTTCTTTCAGAGTTTTGTTGATCGACCCTGCGGATGCTCGAGACATGATTCCCGCGTCGTCGACGATATACCCGCTCGTCGGTGCGGGCGTTTGTAAAATCTCAATCTCAGACGCGTTCGCGGAATCAACCACCATCGAAATTGGTGATAAACTCATCGCGGACGCCAACGCGAACGCGGAGACTCCTCGACCGAGTTGTTCCACGAAATGTTGTTTTTTCTTCATCATCTTTTCATCGTCATCCTCGTCGGAAGAGGAGGAATTCTTCGTTCTCGACGAGGTTTGATTTTTGTGAGACGATGATGTCGTCGTCGTTGTCGCGTGCACTCTGGAGCAGCTTCTCTCGCGTAAGGTTTTAAAAAAGGTTCCCGTTGTCCTCGTCGCTGCGTGTGTTGTTGTCGTTGACATCATCATCATCCTTCTCTCTCTCTCTCTCTCTCTGAGAGTCTCTCACAGTACTATCGAAAAGAAAAGAAAAGAGGGTGCGGGGTATGACGAGAGAACGCACCGAGGAGATAAAATCTTTCCGAGACGAGAAAATTTCTCTTTTTTAGGGTTTCAGAATTTTTTTTTCAGATTTCTTTTTCTTACAACTTAACACAAAAGAGAAGAAGAGCGAGAGAGACAAAATTTTTGATGAGATGATGACGATGATGATGAGCGCGACGACGACGACTGCTCGAACGCTTCTTCCGCGCAGCAAAGGCGGCGAAAGGAGGAGGCGCGAGAGGAGGAAGGGGACGACGACCACCATTGGGTTTTCTTCTTCTTTTTTGTCTTCTTCTTCTTCTTCTGAAAGGAGGAGGAGGAAAACGAAGATGATGAGCCAAAACTGGGACGCCAGAGATTTCGACGAGAGGCGAAGCAGCAACAGCGCGAGTGGCACGAGCAGTAACACCAACAACAACAACGATCAAAAGTTTATACCCTTGGAAGCGGAAACCGAGAAACAGTTCCGCGAGCAATCTTTAAATCGATTGAAGCAGTTCATCGACGAAACGGCGTCGGATCCGGAGAAAGCGATGAAAGATCCGAAAACAGTTGGACAGAAAGTGCTGAACTTGATTATAGAAACGTGCGAGATTTGGAACCCGCCGAAGTTTTTATGGCGAACGGCGGCGACTTTGTTGTTAGCCGGGAACGTCTGTTATCGGTTACTGTTGAAACCGTCGGTGAAACTGAAGAAACGGATCAACATGAAACAGACTGTGGAGCAAATCGCGAGAATTGGGCCGGAGACGTTAGGCGTAGCGATGATGACTTCGTCCTTCGTCGGCTTGGTGTTTACGATTCAGTTTTGCAAAGAATTTTCCAAAGTTGGATTGAAAAACGTCATCGGCGGTTTGCTCGGATTAGCGTTCGCGAGAGAGTTGACGCCGGTGATTTGCGCCATCGTTCTCGCCGGTCGCGTTGGGTCCGCCATCGCCGCCGAGTTAGGGACCATGCAAGTCACGGAACAAGTCGACCAACTCACCGTTTTAGACACCGACCCGGTGGATTATTTGGTCATCCCTCGCGTCTTAGCGTGCATGATCTCCCTCCCTATTTTATCGTTAATCTCCTTCGCGCAATCGATGGCGGCGTCCATTATCCTCGCCGATTTCCGCTACGGCGTCTCCCCAAACGTCGTCATCGACTCCGCGGCAAAGTATTTAGAGTTGAGCGATATCGGCGTCATGTCCGCCAAGAGCGTGGCGTTCGGCGCGGTCATCGCGGTCATTTCCTGCGGGTGGGGGACGACGACCATTGGCGGCGCTAAAGGCGTCGGGGAAAGTACCACCGCATCCGTGGTTATTTCTTTGGTGGCGATATTCGTCGTCGATTTCGTGTTGAGCATGGTGTTCTTTAACAAGTGATTGATGATTGAAACGTTCGATGATGGTAGTTATTAGAAAATTTAGAACTCGCTTTGGTTGTTTATCCCTTCATTACTTACACGCTTTGTTGTTGTACATCATCCTCAAACATGATGAGCGCCGCAAAGCGTAGCACACAAACTCCTCGAACAACGATCAACGAGCACCTCTCCTCCACTCGAAAAACGAGGAGCGCATCGTTCGCTCAAAGTCAAAGAAGAAGAGGACAAAAGAATCGAAGATTTTGCCTCCCCGTCGTTAACGGTGGTGACGACATCATCATCGTCCAAAACGAAATCATCAAAGAAGCCGAACCTCTCCTGTCTCAATCCTCCTCGTTCTCTGACTCCCTCCTGGAAGCAGGCATAGAACCGTGGCAACTCTATTTCGGCTTCTTCGCCGGAATAGCGCCGTTCATCATCGCCGCGTACGAGTTCGGGAAACGGATTTTAATCCAACGCAAATGCGCTTTGTGCCAAGGCTCAGGGCTGATTAAAAAAGGAGAATATGCGAGAAAGTGCACCGCGTGCGGAGGATTCCTACCCTGGGAATCCTGGGAACGGTTTTTAGACGTAGGAACGACCGCTAAAATAGGCAACGGAGGACGCGTGCGCGTACCTGAAGGACAAACGTCGGTTTTTTACGACGTGGAGAAAACCGTCCTGGCGAGCGAGAAGAGGAAAGCGCTTGAAGACAGCCGCCGAGTCGCCGCCGCCGAGAACCCGCCCGCTGTCGAGGAGGACGAAAGGAAAGAGAGCAGCACAAAATAATACATTGAAAAAGAGTAGTAAATTAGAAGAGAGTCATCAAAATGTAATGCTAATACTGATAGAACGCGTGCGTAGTTTAAAGCGGATCGATTGGATTGATCAGTCAGTCGTCTCGTTCGTTATCCTCACTTTTTCCCCCCAGAGGTCCAATTCCAAACCTCCTTACTCTCTACTAAAATACGACACACAATCATGCGAACGCTCGTCGCGTTTCAAGCGGTCGTCGTCAAAGAAACGTCCTCGCTCCCACGTCGGTCTCATCTTCTTTTCGGACGAGGTAAACGACACGGGCGAGGCGCGATGGTGATAAAAGTTGCTCAACAACAACAACAACAACAACAACAAATGCACTCGTCTTCGCCGCCGGATTTAGCGAAACTCAACGAACTCTTCCCGTCCTCCGAGGCGTATTATCAATCGATGTCGAGGCCAAAAACGATCGCAAAGCCGGATAAGATTGCGCTGAAATCAATGACGAGAGATGAGATGAAAGATTGGCTGGTATCCATCGACGAGAAGCCATCGAGAGTGGAACAGTTGATTGAATCCATGTACAGGAGAAGACAACTATCGCCAACGAAAGCAGCAGCGGGAGAGGAGGAGAAAGACGACGACGGGAATTCTTCTGTTTCCAATTACTGCAACGACGTCGAAGACATGTCGTCGGAGATATCTGCGAAATTTCGAGCGAAAATGCACGAGTTGGCGTCGTTTGGTGGGGATTTAACTTTAGATTCCATCAACGTCGCGAAAGACGGGACGAGGAAAGTCACTTACGCTCTGAGCGACGGCGGGATCGTCGAATCGGTCATCATACCGCCGTTACCAGGCGAAGCAGAGGAGGACGGGAAAAAAGGACGAACGACGGTGTGCGTCTCTTCGCAGTTAGGGTGCGCGATGAACTGTCAGTTTTGTTTTACCGCGAAAATGGGTCTGAGAAAAAATCTAAACGCGAATCAAATCGTGCAACAAGTCGTCAACGCGAGAGATATCGCCGGAGAAGACGTCACGAACGTCGTGTTCATGGGGATGGGCGAGCCGTTGCACAACACAGAAAATGTTCTGAAAGCGGTGAAAATCATGACCGATCCGAAAGGGTTGAATTTTAGTAAGAACAGAGTAACGGTATCCACGAGCGGATTGATCCCTGGGATTGAGCGATTTTTGGACGAGTCCGATTGCATGTTAGCCGTATCGTTGAATGCGACGACGAACGAAATTAGGAATTGGATCATGCCGATTAATCGGAAATACCCGTTGGAAGATTTGTTAGGGGTGATCCGGGAAAGATTTAGCAATAATAGTAGTGGTGGTGGTGGTGGTAGTAGTAGTAGTAGTAGTAGTAGTAGTAGTAGTAGCGACGAGCGCGCGAAAAGATCTCGACGACAGCAAAGAGTCTTCTTCGAGTACATCATGCTCGCGAACGTCAACGATTCGTTCGAAGACGCCGATCGAATCATAGAAATCTCCAAAACGATCCCGTGCAAAATCAATTTGATTTACTTCAACACGCACGACGGCAGCGAATTCACGTGTTCCAATCAAGAGCACATCTTGGCGTTTCGAAACTATTTACTCGAGAATGGAGTTTTAGCGACGATACGAAAATCCAGAGGAGACGAAGAAATGGCGGCGTGCGGGCAGCTCGGGAAACCGGAGGATCAAGCAAACTGGAAGCCGCAACCGCCGAGAATGAAACCGCCAAAAAGTATGTCCATTTGATGAGATTAGATTATGTTACACGCATTTTTGATTCCTACTTCACAACATCTATGAAATTTTACACTATACTCTTCCAGTTCACACACACACGCATCATAGTACTACGGTCTTCAATATAATAAATATCTTAATAATAATCGGGATCTGGATCGCCCCTTTTCCTCGTGATATTCTTCTGACTCAATCTCGAAGAAGGCCGAATGATTTTCTTTCCATCTCTCGTCGAATCTTCCCCGTTGCTTGAATCTTTACTCCGCTGTTCGCTTTGTTTACTCCTCCCCGAAAAACTCGGTTGTTTCCTTGGCGCGTTTCCTTCGCCAAAAAGACCGCCTCTTTCGAACTCCCGTTCACTGGCCGTCTTCAACATCCCAGCCGCTTCCGTTTGCCCGTTCTGCTCGGCAATATCTAAAGCCGTGGCAGAATCGTTTCTTCTCAACCCGCCTTCGCCACCGCCGGCGCCGACCATCGGCTCTTTCGATTCCAACCGAATATCCGCGCCGTGATCGACCAACGCGCTCAACGAGCTCGAACTCCCATTCTTCGCGGCTAAATGTAACGCGGAATACCCACCTTTCATCTCCGCTTTCTCTCCAGTCACCGATGCCCCCCAATCGCACAACAGCTCAATCATCTCCGTATTCCCCCCGTGACTGGCCACGTGTAACGCCGTCGCCCCCAACTCGTTTTTTGCATCCACGTCGCAATTCTTATCCTCCAACAAAACTCTCGCGCACTCGATGTACCTCTCGTTCTCCGTCACGTCTCCCCTGCACACCTCGTGCAACGCCGTGTCTCCAACTTTATCCTTATGGTTCACGTCTGCTCCGTTCTCTAACAAAATTGCCATCGCATTCGCGTTCCCCCAAGTCGCGGCGTACGTCAACGGCGTCATCCCGGAATCGTCCGTCTCGTTCACGTTCGCTCCAATCGTGATCAACGCGACGATCGTTTCCACGTCGTCTTCCTCTGCCGCGTCATGGAGTGGTGAAGACGTCGAGTGCTGTTATTGTTTGAGAGAATTTATTAAAGGAGAGAGAGAGAGAGAGAAACATGTCAGCGCCTGCAAAATGTCCGCTCCTTTTCTCAAAGTCACATCTCAACATCTTTCGTATTTTTTCCATCGTCGGAGAAAAGAAGAGATTGAGAGTTGGTTTTTATTCCATTCGCGCGTTCGTCGCGAGAAACCAAGAAGAAGTAAAAGAAGACGCGAAACGTAAAAACCACCAATAAAGCTCTGTTCTTCGTTCTCTGACCGTGGCGCGTGCTCTCTGAAGAGCATCAAAAGAGCGCGAAATGATGAGCACATTTTTAACAGCACAACGCGTTACATTTCCAATGCGAGAGTAAAAAACCACGCTTACCATGCTCTCTTCGATGTTGAAACTTTCCATCGCGCGTTTCATTCGCTGGTACGAGTCCGTTCGTTCGTGTTGGACGACATTTTTACTACTCGTTTGCGTCTTCATCTCTGTCTACGAAAAGAGTAGTATAAATACTACTGCTACGCAGAAGTGTGATGAGTCAGAAGAAATCTCCACAAGACTGACGTTTTAGAAAAAGCGCAGAGAAAGAACAACGTTAAAGCTTTGATAAAAACCACCATGTGCGAGTGGACTTAAAAGAAGAAGAAGATGCGAGACACTTGAATAATAACGCGAAGCATTTATAAAAAATGGGCGTGAAAGACCTGTGGACGATCCTGGAACCGTCCGCGGAGCGCGTCAATTTAGACGCCTTAACCGGGAAAACCATCGCCGTGGACGCATCCATCTGGATGATGCAATTCCTGAAAGCGATGCGAGACGACCGAGGGGAACCGATCGCAAACGCACACATATTAGGCTTTCTGAAAAGAATCATAAAGTTACTCCATTTACGAGTGTTTCCGGTGTTCGTGTTCGACGGGAAAACGCCGGGGATTAAACGAGCGTGCGTGCGGGAAAGGAAGAGGAAGAGTTTGGAGGCGAAGTTGACGCTGAGGAAAGCGGCGGAAACGATCTTGATGAACGCGATCGAGAGGGAGATTTTGGAGAAACAACTAGAAAAGCGCGTGGAGAGAGATATGGATAAAGATGAACGGTTTTTTAAGGAGAAAATGTTCGGGGAGATGATGATGTTTGACGACGACGACGACGCGGGAAAGGAGAAGAAGAAGAAGAAGCGGAAGTTTATAATCGATCCGGATGATGATGATGATGATGATGATGAACAAGCAGAAGAACACGCAAAAGAAAACAAAGAGACGGAAGAGAGCGAGACGGACCCGGACGAGGATTTCTCCGCCTGGGATGTGGAACTCCCGACGGATGAAGACGGTAAGATTGACCCGACCGTGCTCGGCGCGTTGCCGGTTTCGATGCAACTGGAGATGATGAAACGGATCCGAGACGAAAACGTAGGGAAGAATCGGTCGCAGTTTCAAGCGGTAGAGAAAGATTCGATGAGCTTTTCGCAGTTACAAATAGAGAAGTATTTAGAGAGCACAAAGTTGAGGAAAGAAATGGATCGGACCATGAGGCAGAACGGGGCGAAGAGTAGCGGGAACAATAACGCAGGGGACGTGTCCAAGAAGATTGCCGCGCACGACGGTTTGGAGTACGTGTACCATAAAGGAGAAAGTGATGGTGGCGGTAAAGGAAGTGGCTTGGGTACTCACAGCAAGTCAGGAGGAGGAGGAGGAGGAGGAGGAGGAAACACTACTGGCAATAAGATCTTCCCAAACGGCCAAACGAGAGATATGCTGGAGGATTCCTACCGAGGCTTCGCCTCGTTCCAAGCGGGCCAGACGACACTGCTCAACAACCGTCCGCAGGTGCAATCGTTTTACCAAGAGAAGAAGCGTCGGAAAGGGCAACAAGATTTATCCGCGCCTCGATCGGATTTAATCATTTCCTCGGCGTTGAACGAACACTTGCCGGGACCGACGATTGCGAGATCGGTGGCGGAAATGCCGCACAGAAATAGTAAGAATCAAGATTCGAGTAAACAGGAACACTTATCATCGGAAGTGCGGATCCAGATATCGAAAAAAGAGCTCGAGGATATAAAAACGGTCGACCCACTGTTTGCGGAGGAAGGCGAAGTAATCAAAGAAGAAGAAGAAGAAGAAGAGGAGGAGGAGGAGGAGTGGGAAGATGTCGAAGACGACGAAGATGCGAGACACTTGAAAATTGTCGAGCGCGTGCTCGAAGAAAAGTCCGAGCAGAAGAAGAAATTGTTCAAAGGCGAAGAAGAGTGCGAAGACGTTGAAGAAGAAGCACCCGCCAGCGGCGATGGAGGAGGAGGAAGCGCGATGAAATCGAGGAAAGATGTGTACTCCATGACGCACGGATTCGTTCGCGGGAAAAGCTTAGAAGAGTGGCAAAGCGACGAAGAGAAAGAAGAAGGAGAAGAAGGTGAAGAAGAAGAAGAAGAAGAAGAGGAACGCACGAAAGCATTACCGGCACCACCAACGATGGATGTAAACGCGAGAGAAGAAGAGGAGAAACGGGAAGAAAAAGACAAAGAAGAAGAGCGCATCAAAATTCCATTGTCGTCATCGTCGTCGGACGACGAGGATAAAGTCGACAACGTCGATATAAAAAAAGCGTACGAAGCGAAATATTTGAGCGACGACGACGACGACGACGACGACGACGACGACGAAGAATACAACAACATCGACGTCGATAGCGAAGACGATGAGGGCGCTTTACAACGCGCAATTTTCCTTTCGCTCGAACGAGACAACCCCGGTCGCGTCGGTCGAGGATTGCGGAACCGTCCAAAAGGTAACGACGATGAACGCGACACGTACGAAGACATGAAGAAAGCGGCGGACGAGGCAAAGATTCTAAGCGAAGAGAAAAAGGAAGACGAAGAGGCTGCTGAAAAGGCGTCTCGGGAAAAAGCCGAGGGGAAGAAAAAGGAGAAGCAAAAGATGGTGACGTTTTTGGAAGAGGAAGGAGAAGAAGTGGTAGAAGAAGAAAAGATTCTTCAAAAACCATCGTCGGCTCCGCCCCCGCCTCCGCCTCCGCCGCCGACCTCGTACCAACCGTCCTCGTTCCAAACCGATACTCCGGAGAATGAGTTTTTCAAAAATTTCCGCATCAAATCGGACGTGGAAGATGAAATCGAACGAGAAATGGCGCAAGATGACGACCTATTTGCGAACGCTGCAAAGGAGATGGAAGACCACGAGCGAAGGAAAAAAATCAACACCATGATTGAAGAGAACGAGAAGGAACGGCAGATTCTAGAAGAGAAGCGGAAGAAAGCGCAAAAAATCTACGGCGAACAACCGACGCCGCAGATGTATCGCGAGGTGCAAGAACTCTTGATGCTCTTGGGCATTCCATACGTGGTTGCTCCGGAAGAAGCTGAAGCCGAGTGCGCGCATCTCAACAGAACTGGTAAAGTCGACGGCGTCTTCACGAACGATAGTGACGTTTTCTTATTCGGCGCCACTTTAGTCTTTCGCAACGCCTTCGAGAATACGAAAGCGATTCAAATGTACAAATCTTCGCGCATCGAGAAACAGTTAGGATTGAATCGCGAACGAATGATTCAATTAGCGATGTTGCTGGGATCGGATTACACCGTTGGTATCGATGGTATTGGTATCGTCAACGCGATGGAAGTTTTGGCCGGGTTTTCAGACGCGGACAAAGAAAACGGCGCGGAAAGTTTAGAAGGATTGAAACAGTTCAAGAAGTGGACGGAAAATCAGACGCTGAGTTTACCGGGCGCGAAAGGCGCGAAAGTGAGGAAGCACTTAGAGAAGATTAAAATCGAGGAAGAGAAGGTGAAGATGCAGATCGATGACAACGGAGATTCAGTCGCTCTCGTCGTCGTCCCAGACGATGATGAATGCGAAGCAGAGAAGAAGAAGCAAGACGACAATCCGGCGGAAACCGCCCCCGAAACTGCCAGCGCGGCGCGCAAGCGCTTCTACCAAGAACACCAAACGAAGAAAACAACGTGGAAGTTTCCACCATCTTTTCCGGACGACGCGGTTCGAGCGGCATACGCTGAACCTAAAGTCGATCCGTCCGAGGAAAAATTCGTTTGGGACCAAACGCCTTTGGAACGCGACATTCTCGATTTCTTTCGCGAGCGGTTAAACTGGCCCGAGGATTTCACCTCAGATACGCTCAAGCCGATGTACGATAAAATCAAAGAACGCAACGAAAAGTACAAGCAAAGGACGATGCAGGATTACTACGAGAGTTTGGTGCAAAAGTCCGACGGTTTTACGAAAATTAAGAGTAAGCGTTTGGCGCTGGCAGTCGCGGATTTAAAAGGAGAAGATTTTGACGCGAGCATCGTGTTTCCGGATAAACAACCCGGATCGAAGAAGAAGTCGACGACGACAAGAAAGAAGAATGTAAAGAAAAAGGAGACCGCGGTAGACGAGAATAGGGAAGGTGAAGAAGACAAAGAAGAAGAAGAGAGTGACGACGAAAATGCAGTAACAGAACCGGTCCCGTCGCCGTTACAACTCGCCGCCGCGCCGCCGAAGAGGAAGAAGAAAACCGCCGCGGCGCCGAAGAAGACAAACGAGAAACCTTTGGCACTCGCCCCTAAGAAGAAAACGGTGGCCAAGAAGAAACAGAAGAAGAAACAATAATAGTAAATAGAGTAGTAAATAGACAAACGCGCAAAAACGCTGGTGAAAACCAAGCGAATCGCGCGCGGGCGCGCCCGCTCTTGCGGATAACAAAAATAGTAAACATCAAATACGTTTCAAAGCGCTCTAAAGCACACGCGCGGCGTACATAAACCTCTCATCATCCCACCGCTAACACCGCGCTCAACACTATAAACCCTCCAATCAACGCGTACGTCACGTAATCCACCGCGCTCTTCGCGTTCTTCGCGGAGGAAAACACTCGCTTCTCGCTCAGCTTGTTCACCACCCCGTCCCCTTTTGGGCCTTGGAAGAGAATCAGCGCGATGGCGCTCACCGCGACGACGAGGCGGACAGATTCTAACCCCGCGTTGCCGGATGAACTCGTCGTCGTTTCCATCATCATCGTTTCCACGAGATTTGATGATGCTCTCGCCGCCTCTGCGTCATCAAACGTTTCCGCCGCGTTTGCCATCGCGATGTTTTGTGTCGTCATCCAAAACGCCGCAGCCGTTGACAGTGATGTCATCATCTCGTTTCCAATTATTCGTCGTTGTTGTTCTCCCTTCTTTATCTTCCTCTCCTCTTCAAACTCGTCTCGTTCTTCTTCTCTCGTTGGTGCGCGTGTTGCCGTCGTGCAAAGGCTTTTGCTCTTTTCCTTTCTTCTTGGTCGTCCTCCTCGAAGAAGAAGACTCCCACGAGCAGTACCTCTGCTCGTGCTCGTATTACTCTCGCTCGAATGAGACGCACCAGACGAGGAGACCATCGACGATGCGGCTGATATCGTAAACATACTCGTTGTCGTGTGTCTCTAAATGAGGAAATTTCGGATAAAATGGAAAAAACCTCAAAGAGAAAGAAAGAGTCACCGGGAGAGTGAACGTGCTTTCGGAAAGAGAGAGAAACAACTTTTGTCTTCCGTTAAAAGTCACAGATACACACAGACACAGAGAGAGAGAGAGAAGGAGAGAGAACGAGAGAGAGATGATGTTTACGACGAGTCGCAACACCACCACAAAAGTCAGTCTTTGCCCGCAAAGACACAACGGGCAAGACAAAAAGCAGTCGAGGAAACACCAACGAACGACCAACAAGAAGAGGACACAAACGATGAGTATAAAAGCGATGGCGAAGAAAGGAGGAAAGAGCGGCTCGAACAACGACGCACCGGAAGGGTTCGGGTTTCCCAAGAGGTGCGATTCTATTCCTTCTTCTTCTTCTGTGACTTCTTCTCGGAGATGAGATTGAGAGACAAAATGCGTTCGTTTCCCCCAAAACCTCCTTGTGATGCCTTCGAAGCGACTCGAGAGGACGATGCGTCCATTTGTTTGTTTGTTTGTTCGTGAGAGAGCGAGAGGACGACGACGACTGTTTTCTTTTCTCTCTCTTTCGATCTTTTTTACTGACCTTCGTTTTTCGTTCCTTCTTCGTACGATGATGATAACAACAGCGGCGGCGGCGGTTCCTCGTCCGACAAAGGTCGCGGCCCCGGTTCGGCGCCGCTCCGGATGGAAACGCAGGAGCAACGAAAACTCGGGTACGGCGGCGACGACGGCGGCATGGGCGGAGGTGGTAACGGTGACGACGGCGATGACGGCGAGGACGGCGACTACGACGACGGGTGGAATCCAGGAGGCGAAGGCGAACCGAGCACGATGGGTCTCGGCATCCTCCTCGTCGCCGGCGCCTGGGCGTTGTGGGAATACAAAAGACCGGGCGGGAGTTTGAACCCGCAAACGAAAATCGACCAGCAACGCGCGCGGTACGAGAAGGCTTTTAAAAATAAATACGGGTACTTTCCAGGGGAGGAACCTGCGAGGAGACTCGGGAGTAGTGGGAGCAGCTCGATCTCCTTCGGCGGGAGCGCGGCAGCCGTAGGAGGAGGAGGAGGAGGAAGAGGAGCGAACGACGACGAAGAGTACGAAGACGAGGAAGACGACGACGACGACGACGACGACGACGACGACGAATAATAAAAACAACATAAACAACAAGATAAACACGCAAACAGTAAACCATTTTTAATACTACTACGAACCACAAGAATCAATACGTTCATCGACGAGCGCTTCTGTTCTTTTCTTCAATTGGTCTCCTCTTCCTTCGTTTCAATCCCCCACATTTAGGAATCATACATGACGCGCGTGCAAAAGAAGCGCACCACCAGAACCGAGAAAACCTCTTTCCCTCCTCGCGGGAACCTCGATTTCGATATCGACGACGCAGTTAAAGAAGACCAAGACACAAAGAAACGTAAAGAAGGTTTACTCCCGTTAACGTCGAGGAGTTCCACCACGGGGAAAACCAAAGACCGGATCCTTTTGTTACTCAGGACGAGAATAAAAAGTCTGCGAGAGTTGCGAGAGTTTTTGCAGAACAAAGTGAACGAGCTGAAAATCGAAGAGCGAGCGTTGCAGGAGAGAGTGACATCATCGGCAGAGGCTCTCGAGGAAGGAGAGAGGAGGAGGACGAAGAAGAGCAAAGGAGGCTCCTAAAGCGTGTAGAGTTGGTATACAATTAAAGAGCAAAACAACGACAGCGACGACAAATAGTATGCCATCGATAAACTTGAACGCGCGAATCAAATGGAAACGAGGGAAGCACCGACAAGCGCGAGAGAGTCGAAATCCAGAGTCTATAATTTCTGAACTCGCGAACTGCGTCTTTCGCGGCGCGTTTCATCGAGAGAGCGTGTGGGTTTCGTGCCCGAGACGCGTGGCGAGTTTGTTCGATCAGTTGAACATAGGGAGAAGAGTGCGAGAGTGCGTCGCGAGGGACGTGCCTTTTGTGCATCGAGATGTAGTGGCGTTGAGATTATCACCAGAAGATGCGTTTTATTTACACGCCGTGGTTGGGTGTTTGGTCGTGTACGCGTACGAGGAGAGCGTAGTAAATAGCAATAGCGACGACAAGAATGATAACAACGACAACAACAACAACAACAATAACAAAGGTGGACGACACGTGGAGCTTTCTCGTGAGCAGTTTTGGACGCTGTTGCGCGAGACCGCAGGTGCTGCGTTCGGTTTAAAGTGCGTAGCTACGTGTCACTTTCGGTTGCAAGGATGGTTGCCGAGATCCGGTTTGCAATACGGCGCGGATTTAGTTTTGTATCGTCGACATCCGTCGTTGGTGCACTCGGATTGCTGCGCGTTAGTTTTGCCAGAAAACAACGGCGCGAGAAAATCGTTCGATGTGTTTAGTGAGGGTAACGCGTCGGAGTCATCCTTGAAAGAAAACAACAGAGGCGAACTCACGAAATCGTTTCCGAAATGGTACGAGTTGCAGTCGCTCAGTCGATTGTGCGTCCAAGTGAACAAGAAACTCATCCTGTGTTCGATATCGGTTCCCGAGGCGTGCGATTGGAACGATAGCGGCGTTATCGCCGAAGCGACGGTGAAAGAGACGGAAATATCGAGGTTCAATCAATTACGGATTAAGAATCTCGCATCGTAAGAGTAATAGTATTAGGAATGTACTACGAAGCACACGGCGGCAGATTAATCAAAGGTTTAGGTAACATGTCATTTTCTTAAATCCATCGCCTTATTTTGTAATAGCAAATGGCGAGCAACTCTCTCACAAAATCAAACTGTCCAATCGCAAACTCTCTCGTTCGCTCTCTCCCATCCTTATGCCTCGAGTAACTCGATTCTTGCACTTGCTTCAACATTTTCACCTTTACTTTGCTCAATCTCCTCGTCTCGATGGCTTTTAGGAAGACGCGTTTCGATCGAAACTGATGAAAGTGACTCGTACTCACCGCGACAGAGTTCCATTCTCTCGTCAAAATCGCATTCAAACTCAACTCTGCGTTTTCCTTCGTCGAGAAACTCTTCTCTTCCAACACCCACGTGAACTGATCCCCGTTTTTATCTTCACCGACGTAATACGCGTTCCCGTTTTCGTCTCTTTTCGCCTCGCTAAACCGTTCGCGTTCAATCGGACAGCGATACTCTTCCGCTTTCCTTCCACTCATTTTCGGCGCTCTTTCGACCGTTGCCAAAGCAAATTCAAACATCGCAGCCGCTTCACTCGGCCTTTTTCTACCATCCCCGACGACTTTCTTTCCAGAAGCGCCGCTAAATATCAAATGTTCCACTTCACCGTAGCAGAAACCATCAACCGCGTGTCTCACTCGTGACTGCAAGCGCAAAGAAGGCTGAAAATCCGTCTCGTTTAATCGCGCGCCTAAGACCACGCCAACGTCGAATCTGTTCTGATTTCCACCAAGTTTCCTACCGATGATAACTCCCTCGGGATCCGATAAGTATTGATGCGCTTTCGCTAACACGCGTTCGAGCGGTAAACTCTCTTGCGCGATTGGGGGATTTCGCGCGTAAAATCCAATCACCAAAGAGAGGAATAACACGCTCAATGTGAGCGACCAAAGCGGCATGAAGGCGTGCGGTTGAAACTCAGACGGGTCGAGTTTACCATCTTTGGTAAGTTTCGGTATGCGATTGAACTTATTCTTCGGTCTGTTTGGCATTGATTGTATTCTTGTTGTAAAACCGTCGTATTTCCCCTACGTAAGTTGTGAGGATGTGAGCGCTAAGACTGTAAGACATATAGACAAATGAGAGATGACACGTATGAAACTTCAAGGCAATCTGTGTAAAACTAAACGCAAAATCATTTCTGCGACGAGCTACCGCTACTACTAATCTATTAGCGTTTCTTCTTCAAAGGAAACGCGTAAATCTCTTTCTTCGCGACGCGATATCGCGCGCAGACTCTGTGCTTCTCCTCTTCCTCCTCCGATTCGGCTATGCGTAAATCTTCCCTCACCGTCGTGCCAACGAATGGCCCGTTGGTTAATATTTCGTGGCATCGCTTTTGGATGACGATCGCTCGTTGCGATTGGTTCAACTCGCACGCGTCGAACGCTTTGGAGAGGTTCGATTCGATTTTCCCGTTGGCCGCGATGGAGAAGGATTGCGAAGAGGATGAGGAGGAGGTGGACGAGAGGATGCGAGCGGCTAAATTGTCGGTGGTTTCGTTTCGACACAGATCGCTTTGGATCTCTTCACCGGCGAGCTTTAAGAACTCGGATAAATCCTCCACGGATTCAAATAGCACCGCGGTGTCGTTATCGTTGTCGAAAGGAACAAAGCCGAAATACGAAAAGTAGATGTCGTTCGATTGATATCCGTACGAAATGGTAATCTCCTCTCCTTTCTCGATTGGTTTAAATCGATCTGGCGACACTTGCAATTTCATTTTCGTTTCCTTTTTTGCCAAGTCGTCGTTATCTTTAGGAACCTCCGAGACGAACCGGACGATACAGTTCGCTTTATCCCCCGCGTGGTTACACAAATCGATGCCGGGAGCAGTCACACGAACGCCGCCCTGTTTGAAACATCTCGATTCCATCAACCCAGCCGCCCAATCTAAATCTGCCTCACTACACCCTATGTTCGCTAATCGCTCGTTCAAGAGCCGCTTACTCTCTTCGTGTCGCTCTTTATCCTTCAAAGCGTTCATCACGCACGGAGGGTATCGAATCAGTCTCTGAATCTCCTCCTCTGTCATTGCAAGCCCGGGTAGAAACGGTGCATCCACCGGTAAACTCTCGATCCATTTTTCATACCTCTCCGACTTTTCTCCTTTCGCTCTCTCCTCCAATAACTTCATCCCCATCCTCGCCGACCAACTTAAAGAGGACTCGTTCTCGTAATCGTCCTGGAAACAATACCGAAATGGAATCTCGAAGATAACTTCCCCGGGGGAGAGTTGTTTTTGCGAGACGAGACCTCTCACCCCAAACGCATTCGTTTCGACGTTAACTCTGCTCTCGCACGGGTCGGACGTGACCGAAGATATCCATTCGACTATGTTTTGGCTCGTGGAGGAGCAAACGCGCGAAGATGAAGACGAGAGTCTGCGTTGAATGATGTGCGCGTTTGGATTAGGTATTGGTGAGTTTTTCGCGTGTAAAAGCATGATGCGCTTCAAAGTGAAGAAAGGTCTGATTAAACTCACGATCTACATGTGTGCAACAATGTTTGTTCTCTCTCTTTCTCTCTTTCTTTCTGATCTGATATACAATTTTCAGTATTTCCTAATACACGGCCAAATCGTCCAAGAAGACGCAATCGGCGTCTTGGAGTTGCGTGTCCGCGCTGACCATCACTGAATTCACGTTGACGTATTTGGAGTCGACGACGAGTCCTTTTTTCGCTTTCTTCTCATCGTCGCCGGAGGAGGAGGAGGATGAGGAGGAAGAGGAGGAGGAGGAGGCTTCCAAAGCCATTTGGTTACGAACTGTACCGGCTGTGGTACCGGGTTGGAACGCGCGAAGCGCTGGAGTGGAATCGTCCCACGTGACGACGAGCAAACCTTTGGAGGTTAAATCGACCGTGGCGGATTGGAGCGCTCCGCTTTTGCCGTTGCGTTTGGTGGAAAGCGCGAGTTCAGCTTCGAGTTTCGCGGCTTCCGCTCGCGTGAATTGCACTTCACTAGGAGAAGTAGGTTGTTGTGGATCAAAATAAGGTCCCGGAGCCGGCGGCTGCGACCTTGCGAGCGCTTGATTCCATCCTTGCGATCCGGATAAATAAGCTTCTTTGTCGATATCGGTGTTGCTCATTTTCTCATCAAACTCATCGCGTAAACCTTGGGACCGTATGATACCAAGAGGCTGATTTGTTTTCTGCCATTTCATAATTATGCGTTTCATACGATCGGGCGCCTGTTTCTGTTTCTTGACTATCTGTTTGTCTCGGCTCTCAATCTTTTTCTCTCCTTTTTCATCGTCCAATTGAGCGAAAATGTCCAACAGTTCCATGGTAATCATTCCAGCCTTCCCGAGTTGATCTTGCTCGTGCCATCGACCGTCTTCGTATAAACAAAATTCAAGAATGTAGTATTCTTTTGTTTCTTGACGTGCACCTTTTAACTTCTTCTTATTCACTTCATTAAGTAAGTTTTCGTGCCCGTTCAACTCGAGCGCCCATTCGGACGCGTCTGGCGTATGAGCGCCCCGTCGAGACGAAGTCGGTTTCGCAACCGTGCACCGACCAGCCGATTCGACACCGACAACAACGCCGCCGCCGGCGCGACTGGTCGGTGAAATAAGTTGCACGACCTGCCCAAGTCGTGGCGTCGTATCTTTTTCTCCCTCGTTGCCCTCGTTCTTTTGACCTTTCTTTGATGATTTTTTTGAGGACTTATTCTCCGTTCTCGTTTTGTAAAGCCAGTGCGCGGCGACGCCCCACTCCGCGGCATCGTGCATACCTCGCGTCCGAATTTGAACCTCTAGCGGTTTTCCATCGTCGCCTAAAACTGCCGTGTGCAAACTTTTATACCCAGACTTTTTTGGCTTTGTGATGTAATCATCGTACTCACCATTGATGGGACGGTTAATCTTATGTACCGCGTTCAATAGTGCGTAGCACGCTTCAATTTCGCTCGGTAAACCAGAATCGAGTTTATCTTTATCGAAAAATTCCGATGCACTACCTTCACCGTCAGAAGTCATCGTTGACGCCGATACTGGATCGCCAATTATGATTCTCGTCGCGCGTCCGTCGTACACTTCGCTGAACGGAACGTTCTTTCTCTTCATCTTCTCGCTCGTCGAGAATAAACTCTTCAGTCGAGAAGACATTCGCACGTTCACGTTCAAAACGACGCCGTCCAGCCGCAACGCTTGAAACATCTTATTCTGCCATTGGGCGAGTGCTTCTAAGGATTTTTTCGTCGCTGGACGCATCGGCGACTCACGTAAAACCTTTTCGTCGATACGCATGGCTCCTCCGTCCCGCGTCGTCAACGCTTCAAACGGCTGCACGCACTGCAAACGCCTTCGTAAAGCTCTTTGCGTTTCGTTCAATCTCGTCCAAGAAGGGTCACGTTCGGTTTCGTCTAAAGCATCCATCATCACGTAATTATTTTTGTTTTGGTTCGTTTTGAATGCCAAAGCCTCCTTCTCCGCCTTTTCTTTCTCGTTTCTCTCTTCTTGTAACTCTGGAGCAATCGTGCCTCTAAAATTCTTCCCTCGAAACCGTCCCCGCTTCGATTCCTCTAACCAAAAGTCGTCTCTGCTTTGCACGATTTCCTCGAACCGTTCCGGTTCCAAAACTGCGAAACACATGTCCTCCAATTCAGATTTCACGGTCCAAATGCCCAATTTTTCAGCAAATGAACACCAAACGCGCAGAGTTTCATCCGCGACGGTCTCCGCCTTTCGCGGGTCCAAGGCGTACAACGTTCGCATGTTGTGCAATCTCTCTGCGATTTTAATCAAAAATACTCTCGGATCTTTCACGACGTCCAAGAGTAACTCTTCCAACTTTTCGTTATCGTCGATTTCTTCTTCCTGTTCTTCCTTTTGTGCTTCTATTTCTTCTTCCGATGATGATGTGGTGCTATTATTCGCGCTGCTACTCATCATGCTATTTTCTCTTCTTTTCCTCCGCTGTCGTCTTCGGACACCCGCCATCAATTTACCCATCCTCGCCGCTTGCAGAACGAGCTCAGCCGTCGCGTCTCCAAAATTTTCCTTCAGCTCATCTTTTATCCTATCGTTCGTTTCGCCTTTCAATAAATTGCTGCTCTTCGAGTTTGGATCGTCCAGGGTCGCCACTAACAGGCACGCGCTGATAGTTTCTCGCAATTTCTCTCGCGTTGTCGAGCCGAATTTGTTCTGATCTCTGGGTTCAGGTAACGCCGCAGCTAATATTCTCGCCGCTTCCACTAAATGCGTCACGTACGGTTCGCCCGTTTTCCGACTTTGCCCTTTGTGCTTCTCCTCGGCAAACTTGACCGCTTTCAAGACGACTTCGTCTTTGAATATGGGGAACAGCGTCACGTCCACGCCTTGGACGACGTGTCGTTCGCGTTTTCGTTTCGCAGATATCCTTCTGATATCGCTACTACTCTCGTCGTCGTCGTCGTACTCATCACCTTCTAAGAATAATACGTCTTCCTCTTCCTCTTCTTGATCTCCAAACACTGCCTTCTTCCCGAACGCTTCCCACAGCGCCCAAAAGCCCGAGAAAACGGACAACCCGAGCGCGAATCCAATCTCCGGTAAACTCTCGAAAGGAATTTCCGGCAACACTCCCCTTCCCTCGAAGATGCTATTCTCCTCGCTCGTGCCATCCGCTTTATCATTTTCTAAGATATTTTTCGGAAAATTAATCGACACCTCCCCTCGCTTCGTTTTGTTCTTCAAGCTTTCGCCTTTTACTTGGTGGTAGTTTTCGTTCCTGAACGAATTCACGTACGCGCTGTCCGGGAAGTCAAAGTCGATGTTCGGTATCATCGCGTTTGTTTTTGAAATCGTTCTCCTCCTCCTCTGCGCACTCTCTCTCCTTCTTTCGACGAGACCAACGCGAGAAGACCACGCGCAGCAGGGCGAGGAGGCACTCATGCTCTTGCACAACGAGAGAGAAGAAACCGAAACGCCAACAAAGCGAATATAATTCTAATTCGGAGACGATCTCTCTCTTTCTCTCTCTCTCTCTCTCTCTCTCTCTCTCGCCTCTGTTTTCGCGCTCGAGAAAAACCGTCGTCCTTTCGTGAGAACAGCGTTTTAGAAAGCGGCGTAATAAGAGTGAAACACACACACGCGCGCGCTCAAGAAAGGGAGAAGAATGAGGAGAAAAATTGAACGAGAAACGAAGAGACACATCAGTTTAGGGTTTAAGAGTTCGTTAAAAACCTTCACGAGAGATGCGCGAGAAGAGGAACTTTGAGCGGCAAACCCTTGAGTACTAGTGCACGAGTTTAAGATGACGACCGATTCAAATTGGCGAGCGAAGTTTTCCAACTTTGTCCGAAACGATGTACCTGAGTCTTCTTCCTCGTACGAGCGTTCCGCAAACGCGCTTTCGAGATTGATTTCCAATCCACACACCTTCGGCGTCCACTGGAACGACATACAAAACAACCCGGAAAAGTTTTTCCTCGCGCACGAACTTCTCGCAAAGAGATCTCCAGAGCTCGGCCCCGGGTTTTGGATACGGTTTACCGTGCACTTCAACTTATTCGCCGGAACGGTGGTCGCGTTAGGGTCGAAAGAGCATTTCGAAACGCTGGAGGAAGCGAGCAAAAGAGGAGAGATTGGGTGTTTCGCCTTGACGGAGAAATACGCCGGGGTGAACTCAGGTTTAGTGGTGGAAACGACCGCGGAATACGACGAGAAAACGCGCGAGTTTGTTTTCCAGACGAGTTCAGACGGGGCGAAGAAGAACTGGATATCGCAAGGGTTAGTCGCGGATTGGGCGGTTATCGTCGCTCGGTTGAATATGTACGGGAAAGATATGGGACCGCACGCGTTTTTGTGCAGAGTGAGAGAGGAAGGGACGAAGGAAGTGAAGCGTGGGATTGTTTTCGGGGATATGGGGCGAAAGACGATTGGGAACGATTTAGATAACGCGTGGATACAATTCGATGGGTTTCGGTGTGGAAGAGGGTGTTTGTTGAACCGGTACGCGGACGTGCGAGAGAGCGACGGCGCGTACGCGAGAAAAGGAGGAGACGTGAATCAAATGAGCGCGATCGGGCAGCGTTTGTTTACCGGAAGAATTGCTGTAGCGAAAGCGGCGTTGACGTTTTGCGAGGAAGTGTTTAAACATACGAAAAAATATTCGGACGCGAAATTATGCGCCATGCGAGGGTCGAATAAGACGTTGTCGCATGTGCCGCAGTTGAAAGCGTTGTACGAGGAATCCGAAAAGAGATTGAAAGATGTTGATAGGTTCGTAACGTTTTGTAAGAAGCGTCTGTCGCGGGTTTTGAAGGTTCGCGAAACGCCATCGGTTGAGTTGCAAACGGCCATCGCGGTCTGTAAAATTCGCGCGGTTGAAACCGCCATCGAGTTGACGTTTCGATTGAAGCAAGAGGTTGGATCGTACGCGTTGATGGACGAGGCGAGTTTTAAGAACAGCGACTTTTTGCAGTGTTGCAAATTTGCCGAAGGCGATTCGAGGATTCTATCGCAAAAGTTAGCCCGGGACGCGTTTTCGGGCTTTTTGAAACAAAACTCGGCTCGGTCGATTCGCGAGGCGTCTATTTGCGAAAGCATTCGGAGACAGATCCAAAAGTATAAAGAGGATCGGGACGGGAAGTATAACAAAATCGATGCGTGGGACAGCTGTTGGGAAGACGTGTATGCGTTAGCGGATGCAATTTGCGATCGCGTGATGCGAGAAAATGATTTCGAAGGAGACGACAATGGAAACGACGAAAGTAGTAACTTTACGAAGAGCACTCCGTCGCTCGTCTCTCGATTGTGATGCGTATGTTGTTTTAGGTACGAGTATACTACTTGTTTTAAAAATGTATATGCGATGCCGCGCCTTGTACTATTCAAAACGTGTAATAAATTTCTAATATCGTCTGCTATGCTTCCTATTTTCCCTATCTCTCGAGCGACTTCGATCCCGTCGTTTATGGTGATCTTTCTCCTTTCTTCGTTCTTTGCGATCTCGCGACCGACTCCGGGATCTATCTCTTTTTTTCTTTTCTTTCCGTCGTCGTCTCTCGCGATCGTCGTCCTCGTCGTCGTCTCTACCGCGACGATTATGATGGTCGACGTGGTCGTACGACTTTCTATTATTATTATTATTATTGTTATTGTTGGGATGATGATGAGTTTGATATTGATAGCCTCTACCGCTCCCGCCGCCTTTCACCTCCAACGTCTTGTTGTTCGATTTCCAATCCGAACTTCCTCCGCCTCTCTTCGCGTTCGCCGCGTTCGCCATGTCGTCCTCCGTCCCTCCTTTCTTCCCAAACTTTCTAAAATTCTTCCACAAACCGTGCATGCTTTGACTAAAATCCACGTGTATTCGTCTATCGTCGATTAACGCGTTGTCCATCTTGAAATACGCCGCCTCGCACATCTCCTTCGTTTCGAAATTGATAAACGCGTAACACAGGGAGTCCCCAGTTCGTCGATCTCTGATCACGTCGCAACTCGTCACCTTTCCGAACCGACTAAAAATAATCTCCAAATCCTCGTCCGTGGTCACTGGATTCAGTTTACAGACGAACAAACTCTCATCCGGCGGCTTCGCGTCCACGTCCGGCAAATCCCCAATCATCTCCAAAACCACCGCCCTGGATCTCGCCTCTTGCTCTCTCGACTTCTTCTCCAGCTCGATCTCGTCCATCTCTTGCGCAGCCTCTGCGTCGAAATCATCCTCCAACCGATCGTCCGGTACCGACCTGTCCACCAATGGACTTTCATCCGGCGCTTTCGGCATGCCTTCGGGATCCTCGAACGGATCGTCCAAAACCGTCGTGCGTTTAATCCGAATATTTTGCCACGGTCTCCCATTCTCGTCGCAATACGCCTCGTTTATTCGTTGTAAAACGTCTAATCCTTCCATCACTCTGCCGAAAATCGTGTGTTTCCCGTCTAAATCCGGAACACAATCCCGAGTGGTGATTAAAAACTGCGATTGGTTGGTATCTTCTCTCCCGAAATTCGCACAGGAAACCGTCCCGATGTGGTCGTGTTTTAATCGAACGTTTTGTTCCTTATCCACGTGAATCTCGTCCTTAAAAAACCGTCCGAAATGCTCGCTCTCCTCCTTCCCGTCCGTTTCATCTCTCGACAAAAAAGAATAGATCGATTTCCCGCCTTCCCCGGTATTCGACGGATCCCCGGTTTGCACCGCGAAATCTTTCTGCACGGAGAAGAATTTGCAGTCGTTGTACTGCTTCAACTTGCACAGTTTGAGAAAGTTCATCGAAGCGATCGGGGATTCCGTCGCGAACAGGTCGATCACGAGCTCGCCTTTGGACGTTTCCACGAGCACCGACATCGCGGCTTTCTTCTCGTTTCAAAGTGCCTCTTTCGTCCCAGTAGTGTTGTTGTGGGGGATTGGATTTCTTTCCGTCTCGCGTCACTTTTCCAATTCATTCATCATTCTCTTACGCAACTTAACATCAATCGCTGCTGCTCCTGCTGCTTCTGTACCTGCGACAGAGAGAGAGATATATATATTTGCCCGAACGCGCACAACAGACCGCTCGACAGAGACGAAAGCATCGTCATCGCATAAGTAAGAAGTAAAATGTCTGAACTGGAACAGCAGCAGCACCAGCAGTCGCAACTGCACCGAGAAGAACTCGAGCGCATGCTCTTCTTCGAAGAAGCGCGCCAACGCGCGGAAGCCGACCACGCGATAAACCCAGAAGACGCGCACGTGTTAACCCGATGGGGCGGGGCGTTGTTAGAGCTCGCGCACTTCCGCCAGGGCGTGGAAGCGGTGGAGATGATCGAACTCGCGGTGACGAAATTTAACAGCGCGTTGAAGATCGACGCGAGGAAACACGACGCGCTTTGGTGCTTAGGGAACGCGCTGACGAGCCAAGGGTTTTTGTTCGCGGAGGCGGAGAAAGCTGGGGAGTATTTCGACGAGGCGAAGAGGTGCTTTGAACGCGCGGTGGCGGAAGAGCCGGAGAATGAGATTTATAAGAAAGCGTTGGAGATGACGGAGAAAGCGCCGAGTTTACACGCGGAGTTGCAGAATCAGCTGGCGGCGCAGCAAAGAGCGCAAGAGGCGGCGCAACAGTACGAGAGAGCGCATTCAGGTGGTGGTAATGGTGGTAACGGTGGGGGTGGTGGGAGTAGAGAAGGCGGGGAACAGGAGGATCCGGACGCGTTTTACTATTCGATGCTTGGGTGGAGTACGTTTGCCGTCGTCGCGACGAGCTGGTTGGTGATGATGAACGTCCAAGCGGCCAGGGCGCAGACGTAACAAGAGAGTCGGCGCCATCCTACGGCACCCCACAACCTCAGAGAAAGAGAGAATGAGCGAGAAAGCGCATAAAAGTGCGCATAAAAACAGTCATAGGAGAGGAAAGTTGTCGTGTTGTTAAAATACGCACATCGCGTTACTCTGTTATATATAACACACCATTTTTAAAAGCACCTCGCCGAAAAAGCCACGATGCGAATCGTCCAAATGTAACACACGACGCACAGAGGCTCTTCGCTCGAAGCTTTTCTCTTCTTCTTCGCGAAGAGAGCCAGCCGCCGTACTACTGAGCATGTTTCGCTCGCGCGTTTTCGTTTCTGTCTCTTTTTAAAACAAGCTGCCCTTTGGGAAAAATTCAAAATTCGTCAGACCACATATGCGCTTAGGAAGACTCTCTTCCGTGATACTACTACGCCATACTACGCATAACACGTTTACTTCTTCGAAAAGAGTTCCATTTGCTCCTCTATCTGGTTTTCATCGTCGTCATCATCAGAATACTCGCGCATTTCTTGGATTGCGCGTCAAAAATAGTTGTTTTAGCACCAGCGCGATGAATAAGAAACCAATCAAACCGGATCCGAAACAGAGAGGCATGGGGATGTTTTTGCAGCGAGGGGTGAACATCGCGACGCAAGCGAAAGGGGAAGGGACGACGACGCCGCCGAAGAAGACGATTTCGGCGGAAACGACGACTTTGAAAGGAAGTTCCCTCCCCAGGATTGAGGGTGAAGACAAAGAAGACCAAGAAGGTGCGCAGAAACGGACTAAGAATAAGACTTCAAAGAAAGAGACGACGAAGACGACGCCGTCGAGACAGTCGGCTCGGAAACGGGAGAAGCCGGAGAAATTGGACGTTTCCTCTCCGAAGAAGAAACCGAAAGCGGCGGGACCGACCAAGTATCACGAAAACAGCCGACGCGAGAAAGGATATAAACGCGTGTGCGGCGTGGACGAAGCCGGACGAGGGCCGTTGGCTGGGCCAGTTATTGCCGCGGCGTGTATTTTACCTGAAGGCGTGCAAATAGAAGGGGTGGATGATTCCAAGAAGATCAACTCGGAGGAAGAGCGAGAGCTTTTATACGAAGCGATTATGGAGGATAAACGGATCGAGACGGCGTATTGGATCTGCGACGAGAAGAGGATAGACCAGATTAACATTTTGGAAGCGACGATGGAGTGCATGAGGAAAAGTACGGAAATGTTACCGGGTGGTCCAGTCGATTGGGCGTTGATTGATGGGAATAAAATACCGAAAGGGTTAGAGGATAAAGCGGAAGCAATCGTAAAAGGGGACGCGAAATCGCAGTGCATCGCCACGGCTTCGATCGTCGCGAAAGTCACGAGAGATAGGATGATGCGCGAAATCGATACGAAATATCCGCAGTACGGGTTCAAAGACCACAAAGGGTACGGTACGAAAGCGCACTGCCAAGCGATCGAAAAATACGGGCCGTGCGAGTACCACCGCATGACATTTGCGCCGATTAAATATATGGATTTATCAAAGTACGAGTAAAAACGTAACACACCCGGGCGTCTTCGCAATCGACGACGACGAGAGATCTTTTACTACTTTTAATTTAAATTACACTACTCGCGTTGCAATCTATCTGTCCTCTCTAAATGGCGCGCGCGCTACGCGTGGACTAAAAAAGCTTCCGCCACATTTCCTCGGCGTCCTCGAACGTCAAATCGTTCCAACGCAACACACCTAATCCGGCAAATCCAAGGCCAAACGCGCCGTACAAAAGAGAATGCGCGAGAGGCCGTTTCGTCGTTCCTAAAATTCGATCGTACGCCACGACACTCGCGGCTACGGCGCACGCGCTCGTGCCAACTACTCTGCACTGGTAGCAGTTCTCTTGCGTTTGTTGTTGCTGCTGTCGTTGTTGTTGTTGATTCTTCTTTTCCCCGCCGTCGTTGTCGTTTCCAATTTGTGTCGCGTTGGTGTTCTTCGAAAGAGATTTGAAGAAGGATAAGTGAGCGAACGGGATAGAGGAGGAGGAGGAGGAGGTGGTGGTGGAGGTGGAAGAAGACTGCCTGCGCGCATCATCGTCTGTGTCTTCGTGTTTCATCCTCGCGTGTAAAAATTTTGGGGTGGGTAAAACCGTTTTCAAAATTTCTCTTCAGCGTGTTCGTTTATAGTATGCGTTGGTTGTTATTAAAATGTACTCTCGTATCGTATATCGTCGTCGTCCTCTCGGATCTTTCTCTCTCATCTCAATTGGCGCCGCTATTCCCGATCAACCGTTGAATTTGCTGCGCCTTCTCGTGCTCCTCTTTCAATTTTTCTTCCAATCCTTTGGCGCGTTGTCTTTCCAACTGTAGCAAAGTGTATTGCTTTTCCAACTTGTCCGTGGCGGCGTGCAACGCTTGGAGGAGCTCTTTTTGCTCGACGCCGATGTTGGCGTCGTCCATGCGAATGATCTGGTTTTGTTCGCCTTGCTTGGCGAGATTTTCGAGACCAGCTGGAACCGGTTGAATGGCTTGGTTCAACGTGTTGCCGTTTCTGACTTGCGCCGCTTTTTGGAGTTTTTGGATGCGCAGGCGTTGGTCGATGATTTGTTGTCGCGCTTCTGCCAACTGGTTCACGATGTGACTGTTTGCAGCATCGACTTGCTTTTTGGAGCCTTTGGAGCCTCGTTTGAGTGAGGCGACGTCAAGGTCTTGTATCGCGTTTTTCAAGTTTTGCTCGAGGTTAGCGATTTTTGTTTGTTGCTCGATGACGATAGTGGATTGGTTGCGCATTTTTTGCTTCATTTCAAGCACTTCTTCGACTTGCGCTTCCATCCATTTCTTTTTGGCGGCGTCGTCGTAGGTGTCGAGAACGATTTGGACGTTTAACTCGTCGTCCGGATTTGCCGGGCCCTCGTCGTCGTCGTCGTCATCGTCGTCGCCATCTTCGAGATCTTCTCCTTCTACTTCCATTGGCGTCGCTTTGGCTGCTTCTCCGTTGGCGTCCGCGGTTGCAGTGCCGTTCTCCGTCTTGAGGACGTCCCCAGTCGGTTGTTCCTTCTTTACCTCCGCCGCCGCCGCCGCCGCCGCCGCCGCCGCCATTTTCTTTCTTTTCTTGTTCGCGTTCTTCTTGAGCATCTTCTCCGTCTCCAACAAATTTTTGATCTTATTCTTTAACATTTCCGGTTGGAGGCTCCCTCCGGCGCCGTACGCCGACGACGGAAACTTGTACACCCACTCGCGTTCGAAGAGTTGCGCCAGTTTTTCCGCTTGAACGTACACGAGCTCGGACGGTTTGTTGTACGTGAATGCGTTGGCAAAGACTAAGCGCACGTCGTTGGCGAACTTTGACGGATCGCTGTCGGTATAATACGTCGTTTCGAGCGGAACGCCATGTTCATCCTCCGGTTCTAAGCGTTTAAAAATCGTCCCGAAATCCATCGGGTGCGAGATGATGTCCAAATAATCAGGAATGTCCAACGCGATTGGATCGACTTTTTCTAAGAATGGAAACGCGTTCCTGTCGGACATCAGTCTTTGCAAGATGGCTTTGTACCGGTTGATTGGTCTGTTCGCTTTCGCCGCGTTCATCAACTTCGAGTCTTCGGTATCGGCGCCGGCGCCGGGGGCGTCTTCGATGATATCCGTCGCGGCTTGCTTGCGTTTTTTACCCAACGACAATTTTCCTTTCGGTCGCGTCACCGCTTTTCCGACGACGCGCTCGCGTCCATTCTTACCCGCCGAGCGTAAATTCTGCACGCCAAAGTAATAATCGTTCATACACTGCGTGACGTGTTTTTTCATGCGATGATACGCCATGTCGGATTCCTTGAACGCTTGCTTATTGTGCGTCGGCTCCAAACAATCCGCCTCGATGACGCCAAGCATGTCCTTCATCATGCAATTCGCTTGCAACTGACTCGCAAAGCGTTGGTACAATCGAATCAAACGATTTTTGTTGTAAATGTGGAAGCCGCACAATTTCGAGTTTTCCTCGATGTACCCGCAATGGACGGTTATACCGTACGCTAAACCTTTCGGTTTGTATTCCGGAAAGACGTAATACTCCTTCGTCAATCGAGAGATGGGACATCGAGGTTGAATCTTCTCTCCGCGCAAATAAAACGCACACCTCGGTCGTAAATACAATACTTCCATGTAGGCTCTCAGCGAATAATCTTCTGGCACGTCCAGCGTGGCTTGCTGTCCGTCTCGGTGTTGTTGAAACACAGGGCGTCGACTCGTGTTTTTACTCGACAAGCCTCGGTTGTTTTTGTCCTCCGTATCGCCTAACATGCGAATATCGTTCCCAACGGAGAAGTCAAATTCGTGCTCTCTCTCACCCTCGCCGTTGCTTTCGCCTTCGCGTTTTCGTAAGTTGAACAAAACCACTCTCGTCCCGTGCGACCCTTGAATCTTGTCCATTTCCGTCAACAATTCCTTCTCCGATTTCGTGAAGCAATAGTTTTCAATAATCGCCATGTTCGAGGACCACTCCGTCGCGTCCGTCGGCTCCGATGCCAGGTACCTGCCCCCATCCTCCATCTTCCACGAAAACATCGGGATCAAAATGTCGTCCGCTCCTATCGCGTCTAAAAACGACTGCGAAAGCAACGCGCAGTGCGCCATTCCGTCTCTCTTTGTTAAAATCAAAGCGTCGTCTGCCAAACGCATCGATCCAGATTTGAAACCGATACCAAACCTCCCGACGTTGCCAGAAAGATGCTCTTTATCGGAGAAACCAAACGATAACATGTTATTCAATCTGGCTCGATCCATTCCAACGCCGTCGTCTTGGACCGTGATGCAATACCCGCCTTTATCTCTCGATGGGTTCAAAACGTACGCGTCAACTTCGACTCTCGTCGACCCACACTCGCGATCTTGAGAGTTGTCTAAAAGTTCCGCCAACGCGCCCAGAGGCCACACGTGCGACGTGGCGTTACCTGTTTTATTACGCGCGGCGCGAGATAAAAAAGAGAGACGAAAGAAAAGAAGAACACATTGAAAACTCGTCAGTCAGCACGGATATGTACTTTATGCGTTCGTTCTTCTCGGTTTAATAAAGATGTTGCGTTACCGCGCGCGCGCGACGGGTGAAAATTTTCAAAACTGAGAAGTAAAAACGCACTCTTCAACATCCTCGGGTGACTTTTGCTGTGTTCCATCATCCTCCGGTTTTTCTCGGTGGTCGTTTCGAACGACCCCCCCACGCTGTTGTTGTTATTCATAGTGTCATCGTTATTATTATTCTCGTTGTTATTGTTCTCATTTTCTACGTCTTCGTCGTCGAGTTCTTCTTCTCGGTGCGAGAGTTCGACGAATCGTTCCATGTCTTGCGTCGGCATCGAGGTGTTTTTAAGCCTCTAAAAACGAGAGAAGATGAAAAGACGTGTTAGCGTTACGGTGTAGTGCGCGCAAGCCTCGCGCGACTGTGCACACAAATCGCGCTCGAAAACCTCGCGAGTACGTCGAAACGCATTTTCTCCGTAGAATGCGAAAGGAAAACTGGGAGATGCGACTTCGCGCGTGTGCGAGAAAACGATCTCTCTCGCGCGCGCAAACAACACCAACGCACCATTGTTAAAATATACGAATTCGAACGGTCGCCCCCTTAAAAAATGAATCAATCGGATGAGTGGTATTTGAGAGGTGTGTGTTCTCTCTCTCTCTCTCTCTGTTTTTTTTAAACCGAGAGCGCTTCTTCGCGTAAACGCGCGAAAGGCTTCTTCTTCTCTCGGATTCGGTTTCGGGTCGCGTTCGTGGTCCGAGCGCGTTTACGTGTGCGCGCGCGTGTACGTTTTATAATAGCGTTTTCATAATCGGGGATTTAGACGATGATGATCTGCAAAAGACGACAAAAATCGAGAAAAAAATTTCAAACAAAAAAACACAAGAGCGACAAGAAGAGAAAAAAAGAAGAAAAAAAAAGCGACGCATCATAAAACTTTAGCTTCTTTGTGTCTTCTTCTTCTTTTGCAAAGTTCGTTTTCCTAAAGCGTTTTGGGTTGTTTGCGCTTTACAAGTGCTGCTGCTACGGAGCATCTTTTTTCTAGAAAGTCATCAGGGAAATGTCGAGACGAGGTGAAGCACAAGAAAGATGATGACGATGCGAAAACGACGGAAACCGCGTAAAAACGCATGACGCTTCTGTTCCTCGCAAAATGCCGAGTTGTTCGTTGTTTCTTTCTTCTTCTGTGCGCGTGCTGCGGTCGTCTGTTTTTACGCGCGAACGACCATCCTCGCGTCTTTTGGGTTCTCGCAGCCGTTGAAGCGCAGAGAGACGATGCCGTGGGAAGCGATGCGTTCTTTTTCCCAGCGCGAGAGCAGCGAGGGAAACGCATCGTCGTCCCGAAAGAGACGAAGAAGACGTTTTCGAGAAAGAAGATGCTGCGCGAAGAGTTTAAGAAGCGATGCGAGGCGTCGAGAGCGAAAGTATCCGAAGAAGAAGAAGAAGAAGAAGGAGAAGAAGGAGAAGAAGAAAGAAGAGTGTGTTTGCGAAACCCGAACGATGAAGGAAAGTCAAAGTGCGTCGCGGTGCAAGAATCAACGACGAACAAACGAAACGTGAAGGCGTTTTGGAAAAAGCACGTCGAAGATGTTGGTGCGCTCTTTTGCACGGGTTCGACGCTGGACGCGTACGGCGTGAGGCATCCTGCGTTGTACAACGGCACGCGCGGCAAGCAAAGAGTCGTGACGGTTGGCGTAAACGCAGCCATATTTAATGAGAAAATACAACCACTCGATTACACGTTCCTGCAAGATCGAGGATCGAAGTCAGGAGATACGTCTTTCGCATCGAACAGAGCAGCGATGATCGCGTATGAACCCAGAGAAGCGAAATTTTTCGGATTCTTTCCTGGTCAGAGAAACTTTTCCCCCTCGGACGAAGACGCCGAGCGAGCGAACGCTACGCAATACGAAGGGTGGCGGAAGCCGCACTGCGCGAATCCACTTTTACCGTTGGTAAAAGACGTCGGTAACTTTGTATTTGGAGGAAGTTGTTCGACGAGTTTTGCGGCGCTACAGTTTATATTGTACACCGGCGTAAAAAAGCTTTATCTGATCGGGTGCGACGTCGTGGGGGGCTACGGGCACTCCGCGCATAAATACGGCGGCAAATCTCGAAGAGTCGAATTAGGCAAACAGCGAAAAATGTGGCGCGAGTCGTATTTTTGGACATCGACGGAGTATCCGTGCGCTGAAATCATCGCCGTCAGGCCAAAGGGTCTCAGAAAAGTCGGCTTCTTTGAACGCTTTTCAGATCCCCCTTTCGTGGAAGTGTAGAAGTTCGCCTTCGTTAGAGAACACACACGCGAGAGAGAGAAAAAAGAAACGAGGAGGAAATTGAGGAAAAAAAGAAGAGAAAAAAATACACGAGAGAGAAACAAAAAAAAAGCAACGAGGTTGGTTTATATCTCATAAAAAATACGAGTTCTCTCTCTCTCTCATGCGTCACACGAAACGACGCACGTCGCGCGCGACCCCCGCGCACGAAGAAGACGAGATGAGAACGCGTTGTTGTTTCCGGAAAGCGGGTTTGGCGAGGCTTCCTTTTCTTTTCTTTTTCTTCTTCTTTTTCTTCTGTTTCCTCTCGTGCTTTGCGTTTGCGTTTGATCAGGAGGAGAACGAGAGAGGGGCTTCGGCGAACGCGTTTTCGATGACCACGAGAACGCCGAAGTTGGAGTTGTCGTCGTCGCATTCATCGTCATCATCGCAAGCTTTGGGAGAAAGGAGGAGGACTTTTTTGGAGACGAACGAGTCGCTCGTCGTTCGAGCAAGGTTGGAAAATGGACACGGGTACGAGAGGAAGGTCTATCTGAAGTTTCTGTTGGGGACGACGACGACCTCGAACGAGGAAGAGAAGTTTGAGAAGATGCGCGACGATGGGAAGTATCCCGATGAAACGGCAAATGATGGCGTGTATGCGGTCGCGGTGGACGTTGGGAAAGAGCTCGGGGCGAAAAATGGAGACGTGGTTTTGTTTCGCGCCGAGGCGTGGACGGAGAGCGGCGACAAAAAGCCGTTGCGTTCGCCGAAGGAAGACGCGAAGAAAGACGACCGGGAAGTCACCGTGGTTTCTCAAAGTCAGTATCCGTATTACGCGGTCGCGATCGTGAGTCCGAGTTTGAAAAGCGACACAAATTTGCCTGTTTTACACGTTTTACGCGCGAACGAACAGGACATGACGACCGATCGGGGGACGACGGCGAAAGTTTTCTTCGACGGGAAGTTTTACGACGAGGTGAAAATAAGGCGACGAGGTTCTGGGCGCGACGAAGAAAAGGTTGGAGTAGAACTTCCACCAAAAGATTGGCCGAAACATAAGTTTAAGTTTGATTTCAAAGGCGAACAATTCGTTTGGAATAAAGGCGAACCGGCGGTGGAGGAGTTCAATTTGAATTCTCAATGGCAAGAGCCCGGCGAAGAGACGTACATGCGATTAAATTTAGCGAATGCAATCATGGACGTTGCAAAAGTACCCGCGCCGACGACTTTTCACGTGCACGTTCAAGTCAACGGTAAGTACTACGGACTTTTCTCGTTCGTGGAACAAATCGATGAGACGTACCTCAAACGCCGGAAAATGTGGGACGAACAAAACTCGTTGTATAAAGCCGTAAACTGGAAGTATTCTAATCTTCGAGCGCCGAACGCGTCTTTATCGAAATGCCCTTGGGCGACTCCAGATTGGCCACGCCGATGGTCCGAGCGAGATGGGTATTGCCCTCAAATTTGGCGCAAGTCGTATCCGGCAAAGTCCAAGACGGTAGACGATCTTTGGGATTTCACGACAAACATCGCGAGGGCGAAAAAATACGCCCTCGGTACGAGCCAACAAGTGTACGCGGAAAAAGTGCTGTTCCAAATTCTAGACGTTCCCTCTGTGATTAACGAGATGGCAGCGCAAACGATATTATTGAACAACGATCGATGCGCAAAAAATTATTACGTCTTTCGAAACGCGAAAACAAAGCGGTGGAGTCGTTTGCCTTGGGATTTAGAAGACGCGTTGCCGGCGGACAACAGATACGGCCTCGCTCTATGCCCCAAGCGCGATTGTTCGCCGAAAAGCACTCGATACTGCGTTTTAACGTGCGAGAAGTTCAACTCGCCGCTGTATTGCGATTCAGAACATCCTCAAGATATATTCTATTCCGAAGGTATCGCGCAAGAAGCTAAAAGCACTTACAACGAACTCGTCAACGTCATTTTGAAAACCGATCGAACTCGCGCGATGTACTTTGCACGGTTGCGAACGCTAATGAACGATATTTTAGGAACGAACTTTATCGAACGATACGTCGCGAGAACTTTGAAGACAATTAGACGAGACGCGCTGAGAGATTCCGTAAAATGGAAAGTTGGTGGCATTCGATCGATCGATCAAGGTGTTTTGCAGTTGTTATCGCAAAGCGTTAAGTTACGAAGAGAACAGTTGTTCGAGACGTATTCCGATATGATCCCAAAGACGGTCACTGAAGGAGAGATTTTGGAAAGCGTAAATATAAAAGCGTTTTCGGATATAGATGATACTGGTATCGGTTTGCGTTCGTGGATAGAAATCGAGAATAATTTACCCGCAGCTGCGGACATCTCCGGATTTTCGATCGCGTGCGGTAGCAATAAAATGAAAGTTTGGACGTTCGCGCCCGGGACGGTGTTGGATGCGAAGCAATCGATATACGTCGTCGCCGACGAGAGTAACTTTTTGGACGATATCACATCAAACGCCAAGGACAATTATTACTTCTTCGTGCAACACGGCAACGACAAGTTCATCGAGCGACTGGAAAAATGTGTGAAGATCGAAGGAAGGAGCGATAGCCTTTCCGAGGAGAAAAAGGTGTTTTTCAGCATCGAGCCGAGAACGGTCGACAGAGCATTGAAAACGCTCTCGTCCTCTCCACTTTCCATCGACTCCTCAAATTGTACCGAGCCCGAAGCTGGACCGTGGGAAGAGTGGGGAGAGTGTTGTCGAGGAAACAAATGCGGGGTCTATTGCGACGAACCCGACGCCTCGCGAGGACGCCGGAGAGAACTCAACTTTGACAAGTTCATCGACCAACTTCTTCGGGAGGAGGAGGAGGAGGAGGAGGAGAAATTGAACGAGACACCGAAACAACAACTTTGCTATCCGAGTTTAACCGCTAATTGGCAAGTCGATAAGCAATGCGGCGCGAAAAAATGCGGAGAACGTCGTGTACCGTACACGTGCACTACAGCTTTGCAATACGCGAAAAAAATAGCCTCCTCTTCGTCGTCGTCGTCGGTCCTTTTCGGCGCCGGTAAATCTGAATCCGGATGGGATTCGTCTTTCTCCTGGGGCGTGAAGGAAAGGAATAACATTGCCATCGGTATCGACGGTCAAGAAGACGGCAGCGGGAGTACAGGGAGTGTCAAAATACAACTGTACGGTGAAGGCGCGTTCGCGTTGGGCAAAAAAATCACAGACGGCAAAGTATTCCTCGAAACGTTTTCTCGATTCAATCGCTTGAACGTCTTCGTGGCGAGAGAGCGGTATCCGCAACCTCTCCCGAGGCTCACCTTACAAATCGAATTCTACTTTTGGCGCGACGGAGGAGTGTTTTCCAACAACGATGCGAGTGTCATCTTCTCCTCAAACGCGCGGTTTGAGACCGCGACGAGCGACGATGGATGGCAAAGCGGCTGTTACGAGAAAGCGTTTGCGAGTTTCAAAAACGAATTTACGCGAGGCGATGGGGGAGAGTCTCTCTCGGATTTCCTCCGAAACAAAAAACAACTCTTCGAAAGCGCTGACACGGTAACGATTAAAGTCGCCGTTCGCAACGCGTCTAGAAAATCACCCATCGTTTTCTACGTCGGCTCTGTAGCGTTTGTCGCGTGAGAAAATGTTTTAATACAACAACAACACTCTTAAAATGTATAAAGTACACACGCACGCGCGAGCGGGAACGTCGTCACGCCACAACCCCGCCTGCTTTCTTCGCCGCCACGGCCGCCCCGAATAACTTCCCCACATCCAAAGGTACTCCAGTCATGGCATAAATCAGCGCAAACCCGCCAAACATATACGCGATCGTCCCGACCACGTTCACCGAAAACACCGTCAATCCAAACGCGTACGATTTTTTGTTCCCTGGGACATACTTTTGGAAAAACTCAACCAACGTATCCGTCTTGGGACTTATCGCGACGCTAAACGCGAACCTCGCCGGACGTACGACGTTTTGTATCATCCACAACCCAAAGTAAGAGCTCGCAAAAACCTTTAAGGATTCCGAAGAGGTCACCGGTGACTGCCCGGTCGCTTTGATCGACGTGTACGTCGCCACGAGTAAACTGGACACGTAGAAGAGGTTGGAGACGAATCCGTAGGAAAGCAAACACGCGGAGCCTAAACTCGCGATGGTTTTTTTATCGATCTTCGCGGAACGTTTCCACCAATCTCTGAGAGATTGGAAGGAAAGCGAAAAGCTCTGCGTCGTGGTTTTTTGTATTCTTCTTCTTCTTCTTCTCGATCGCTCTGGTCGTCGTCTGTCTTCGCGAGCATCGAGTCGGAACGAAGACGTTTTCCCTAACGAGAATCTCGAGCTCATCATCATCATCATCGAAGTCGAGGAGGAGGAGGGAACAGCTTTGAGGGAAGAACGCCGTCGTCGTCGTCGTCTGCTCGAAAAAGAAGAGGAAGTCGTCGCAGAAGTCGTGGCGTGAAGGACGAGTCTCGACATGTTGTGTGTTTTTGTGTTTCTTCTCTCGTACTGCTTGGAAAATAAATGAAGAGAAAAAATTGAAGAAAACAATTAAACGCGGATGCTCGCTCGCGCGAACATCGTCGTCGTCGCCGTCACCGGTGGCTTGCGAGCGCGCTTTCTCCTTTGCTGAGTATTTCTCGACGTTTTTTTTCCCGCGGCGTTCTTCGCGTCGTCGGCCTCTTCCGGAGGAGGATCCGGCAGATCCGCTCCAGGGACGGTCAGTCCGAGAGCGGACGCGTTTTGAACCGGTTTCCAGTTGACTTGGAGGTGGTTTTCGGTCGATTCGTGTAAAAGAGCCTCGGCTAAGCGCCAACCCGATCGCATTGCAGTTTCTACGCTTGGCGATTGATCGTCGGTAGTGAGCCAATCGCCGCACACGCCGACGGAGGCATTAGCGTCGAACAGGTACTCGTTGTTGGCTACCGTTAATCCGTTTGCTGCGCCCCATAGTTGCATTTTGGAGAAAACGACGTTGTTGCTGATCACGTTCGGAGCTATGCCTAAAGTCTTTTCCAACTCTGTTACTAAATCTAATTGGACTTTATCCGCGAACGCCGCGGGAATTGCTTCTTGCGGGCACTTGTTTCGTTTACCGTATACAGGCGTCGACAAAAGCGTAATCTCTCGGATGGAATTCATCTCATCCTTCTTCTTTTTCTTCAACGTATTGTTCCCAATATACGCCAAACTCTCGTTTTCTATCACGTGCGCGCCATCAAACGCGTCCAACTTTTGCATCGTGTCTTCGTCTAAATTCCCAATCGCAACGTTAGCGGACCAAATACTGCTCAAGACCAACTCTCGTTTCTTATACAGAGCCTCTCTCGTCTTGATACCAAAGCTCGCTTTCAGCGCGCTCAAAATCTTGGGACTTTCGTTCTTCTTTTCCGCGTTATTATTCACTGCCGTTTTCATCAAATTAAACGCGCACTTACCGTTATGCGCGATGACGACGAAATCGTATTCTCCCAACTCTCTGTAATTTTTCCGCGATCGATCCTGCGTATTCGCTAAGAGCCACGTGTTGCTGTTGGTTTTTTGCATCGATCCAACCCACTGAGGGCGTTCTATTCTGTTCTTCCTATCGCTCGCGACATCTAAAACGGACTCCTCCAAATGTTTGATAAACGCTCGAAATCCATCTTTCGACGCGTATCTCACGAGTTCGTCCTCAAATCGACGAAAAACGTAATGCTGCTGTTTATCTTCTTCTCTCATTAAAATCCCGTATCGGCTCAAATCATCGATCGCGTACAATTCTCCTCTCTTCGTTGCCTCTCGACAGTACTCGGCAAACTCTGTTTTGTTGTCTTTCACCGAGAAATACTGCGCCGCGTGATCAAACTCATATCCGCTTTGTTTATCCATTCGCGAAGAAATTCTTCCTCCACACGTGCGGTTTCCGGTATCAAAGACGACGATGGAATCGATGCTCGACTCGGACTCGGCCGCTAATCGCTGCGCACAGGCGAGGCCAGAGACACCTCCACCGATGATGGCGATTTTTTTGCCCATTTATAGTGTACCGATGATGATGCTGGTCGTGTGTTGTGTTGTGACGACTTACGGTGGTTAGAAAAGGGGAAGAGACTGAAGAGACTTCTCGTACGCGGACGATTGATGAGTGCGTTTCCTCACCTTCGTATTCTTCGTTCTCGTTTTCATCCTCGCGGTCGTCGTCGCAAAATGAAATGCTCTCTAATAAAGTGTGCTTCGTGAATACTACATCGCGTTTTTTACGTGCGTTCTGTTCTTCCTAGTCTACTGCGTATTTGCGCTCTAATTTTATTCTCCAACGCTCTCCTCCTCCTTCTCTTCCTCTTCTTCTCGTCGCCACCGTTCTCTCTGGTCTTCCTCTTTCAACGTCTCCGCGACAATTCGGGCGACGTTATGATCGAACCCTCTGCGTTGCAACCACGCGAAAAGTCGTCGGGTTTTCGCCTCGGAATCGTCCTTTAAATATCGCGCGGACGCTCCCGAAACCCACTGCTTTCGAGCCGAGGCGAAGAGTTCGCTCGCGCGTTTCCCGACCACCGCGCTTTCGTCCTCACCTTCCGCTCCAGAGACGCTCACGTCGGATTCGTGCGTAAACCGCAAAACCTCGCTGTTGTTATTCGTAGTACCGTCATCGTACACTCCGCTGCACGCGTCTTCGTAATCCCTGCACGCGTTCAGCAACTCCTCCCTGAGCGACCGCTCCCAATCCGCGTACACCTTCCACAACCCGTCCTCGACGTCGTTCTCATCTACCCCTCTCCTCTTCAACTCACTCGCTACTTTCCACTTATTCCACCTCGATTGTCTCCATTTCATTCTCGCCCACTGTTCGCTGTATAACTTGTCCGAATGTAATCCTAACCGTTCGATTTCCTCCAGCGCTTCTCGCGCGTCTTCCACCTCGTACCCTTTGTCTTCCACCAATTTTAGTTCCAATTCTTTCTTCGTCCGAGGTTTCGCCGCGAGAAACCTTAACGCTTGCGATTTCGCCTTATCGATCGCAGTTTCCCGGAATCTTCCGTCCGGTTGTTTTTGCTCGCGCGAAGAACCGTCGTCGTCGTTCGAAGAAGAGTTAGAAATCTCTCGAAGCGCGGAGTGTAAAGCGTCTTTTCTCGTTCTCTTTTCCCTTTTGTTTTTGTCGCGAGAAGACGAAGGATTTTCCTCACCAACAACCTCACCAACGCCAGCAACAACGAACCCCCGGTTTTGACGACGATGATAAATACATCGGTTGCGCTTCGATTTCGTCGCCAGAAGATTGAGCAGTCGACCAAAACGCGGAAGAGGTCGGAAGGCAAAGAGCATTAAATTGGAAATTTTAAATATCTGCCCTTTAAGCGTGTTGTGAGGAATTCAGAAGCTTGGGAAAAAGAAATAAAAAATGTGAGCACAGTACGCGCAACCGAACGACTGCTTCTCAAGCGCCAGAAGAAGAAGATTAAGAAGAAGAAGAAAAAGAAGAGCAGAAGAGAGAAAAGAAAACGCACTTATATATACGATTGGTTGTTTGACGTGTGTGTTGTTAAATGAATATGAATTAAAAGTACACATATAAATATGATCGTATGATGAAATTTAGTCCTTGGAAGCGAACCAGGTGGACGGCTTCAACCAACGCTTCTCCTTGGCGACGAGCGACGCTTGAAACTCTCTCGCCTCGCGAGTGGCTTCCTCGCGGGAAATGGTCGCGCCCTTGGCTTTGGCTAACTTTGCCGACGCGGCTCGTTCGGAGCTCGATTTTGGTTTGCACGAGTTGATCGGTCCGTCGTCCACGGAGTCGCACGTGAATTTGGCTTGGAAGGCGTAGGACTCGTAGGTGACGTTGTTCTCGCGAGC